>Ga0209577_10002166_pt1 | contig 19084 bp, 16 predicted proteins | sample GraSoiAngelo_109_FD_185874 | JGI IMG/M metagenome (GOLD analysis project Ga0209577, IMG submission 185874) | Grasslands soil microbial communities from the Angelo Coastal Reserve, California, USA - 14_0903_12_20cm (SPAdes) (version 2) | ecosystem: Environmental > Terrestrial > Soil > Grasslands...
AATGTTTGACACCCCGGGGCGCGGATGAGGACAATGCGCGCCCCTTCATGGAAAGGTAGCTCAGCTGGTTAGAGCACGGCACTCATAATGCCGGGGTCGAGGGTTCGAGTCCCTCCCTTTCCACCAACACTTTCAAGCACTTCCGCCCCGCCTCCCGGCCGCACGATCGAGAGTGCGGGAGATTTGCGGGAGCCCAAGTCGCAGACCTTCTCCGCGCACGAAATCAGATTGCTGATGTCGGCCGCAGAGTAGTGCGTCGTGACGTGAGCAGCCTTGTGCCCGAGAAGACTCTGGCGGTCCTCGAACTGAACGCCAACGGCGCGTAGGCGATATCCGAGCGTGTGCTTGAGATCATGAACCCGAATGGACCGAAATCCAGCCGGGCACGGACGACCAAGCTCTCGCTCGTATCTCGCCGCCGCGCGCCTGCGCGCCGCCTTCCAGCCGGAGTTGTTCATCCTCGATTGAGGAAGTCGCTGGCCGCCGCGCATCTCTTCCGTGAACACAAATTCCTCGTGCTCTCCGCGACAGCCCTCGATCACAGCCTTGGCGATCCGGTTCAAGACCACGTAGCGCTCGATTCCGTTCTTCACGTGAGTGCGAGGGATGATGAAGACGGAAGTCTCGAGCTCAGGAACTCGAACCTCCCAACTCCATCGAAGGCTACAGACCTCGTGCTCCCGTGTTCCGGTGTTGACTTTGAACAATGCCATCCTTGCGAGATGCCGTGCCAGCTCAGAGAACAACAGCCGTTGCTCCTCCATCGAAAGAGGATAAGGCGTGCGTTTGTTGGGATGGCGTTGCATCTGTATCAGGGGTGCGGTATCCAGCCAGGGTCGATCAGACTCGTCTCGCCAAAGCCGCGCGCACAGGTTCAGGATTCGCCTCACGACCGCCAGGTCGCGATTGACCGTCCCCGGACTCTTGCCAGCCTTCAGCCGGTCTCGAATGAATGACTGCAAGGTGCCGCAATGAACCTGCTGGATGGTCAGCCCGCCAATGTACGGATCTAACACCGCCAGCGCTCTTGCGTCTCTCTCGAGACTTCGCTTGTGCTGGTTCTCTTCCAGGAACCTGGTTGCCGCTTCTCGGAAAGTGCGCGGCTTGCGAACACCGAAGAACCGCGTGGCCCGGACCTCCTCGAGCCGTCGCGAGAGGATCGCTACGGCTTTCTTGAGATCGCTCGTGCCAGTGCTTTCGCAAATGCGCGTTCCGTAGATGTCTTTGTCGATGTGCCAGACCGCACCGCGCAGGGTGAGGCCGGGCGGTTTAATTTGCGCCATGACTCGCTCCTTTCGGATGGAGCCAAGTGGCGCCCGTTGCGCGTGACATAGTCCTCCGCCCAGGCATCGAGTTCAAGACGATCGAATGCGACGCCCTGTACGCCGATGGGAATGGTCATGAGCTGGGGACGCACGTCCCGATTGAAGCGGTTCTTGTCCATGCCCAAATAGCGCGGCGCATCTCGTAGCCGGATGAATCGCGGCGCGAAATTAGAGGTGGCTGGCGCCGGCACCGTGTGCGGGCAATCGGCCGAGCTCATAAACGACCTTCAACGTGTGGTTCCGGTCGTTTAGGGTCAGATTGTCACGTGTGGCGCCATGTTGCGCCTACAGCGCAAGCAGGATCCAGCCCAGTTTCGCGGAAAATTAAGCGAAAGTGTCCGAACGACCATCAGTGAGCGATGCCCGCTCCTGAGACATTCGTGATCGATCGCTTCTCGGATGCCCTGGCTCGCGTCGGCCAAGGCATAATCGGCAAGCCCACGGCGGGTGGTTCAGCCGCCATGTTCCTTGGCTGTGGAGACTCGAGGCTGTGAAGGTCGCTGTACTATTCGGCGGGACTAGTGAAGAACGCGATGTCTCGATTGCGAGCGCCGCGCAGATCATTCCGGCCTTGCGTGACCTTGGCCATAAGGTGTTCGCCGTTGATGCGGCGACTGGACGCTTAGGGGCGGCGGACGAGCGCAGACTGCTCTCGGCTGGCGTGGCTCCAGTCCCTCCGTCCGACAGCGAGATCTCCGCTGTGCGAGGACGAGCCATCACGCTGTCACCTGCCGCATTTGATATCCGCGACGCGGACGTCGTGTTTCTGGCATTGCACGGTGGCGCAGGTGAGGATGGCCGGATTCAGGCTCTCCTTGACCTGGCTGGTATGGCATATACCGGCAGCAATCACATCGCCAGCGCTGCCGCGATGGACAAGGACCTGAGCAAGCGACTGTTTCGCACGGTAGATGTTCCAACACCCGATTGGCTAATGGCTCCGGCAACGAGCGACGCGGTGGAGGCGGCGCTGGGTTGGCCCGTGGTCGTAAAGCCCAATAAGCAGGGTTCAACCGTCGGGCTGAGCGTGGTTCGCAAGCCCGCACAGCTGCAGGGCGCCATTGAGATGGCGGGACGCTACGACACTGAGGTCATGCTGGAACAGTTCATTCCGGGGCGCGAATTCACAGTCGGCGTGCTCGACGGCGTGGCCTTGCCGGTCGGGGAGATCATTACCCCGGGTGAAGTGTTCGACTATCAGTCCAAGTACCAGGTCGGCGGTGCGCGCGAAGTGTTTCCGGCTGACATCGGCGCAGCGGAATCCGGTCTGATGCAGGCATACGCCCTGCGCGCCCATGCTGTGCTGAAACTCGGCGCCTATAGCCGTATCGACTTCAGGCGAGACGGTCGAGGGTTTTTCTGGTGTCTGGAAGCAAACTCTCTGCCAGGCATGACGGCGACCAGCCTCCTGCCACAAGCTGCGAAAGCGGCCGGAATCGAGTTCCCCGAGCTCCTGGATCGCATATGCCGAGGAGCTCTGAAGACTCGTTAGGCGCGCAGGACCGGCTTGATACGACCCAGGCGCGCTTAACCCCAGGACTATCTCAAGTAGTCGGTCGTCCGCCCATTGTAAATGAGTTGCGTCGCAGGAGCCGACTCTTTCGTGATCGCTCGAGTCACGCGTCTATTGCATTCCTCATCCGACCAATTGCCCGGGCTCGAACCGCTGCAATGCCTGGATCCGAAGAACTTCCGTGAGCGGTTGGTTATCGCTGAGTCGCTTGAACATCCCAGGCGTAGTCCAGCGGGCGCGGCCATCCACGTTGCGGGCACCACGGCCAGCCAGGTGGTCAGGGATCCTCAAGGTGCGAGTGTCCATCGAGATCCGCGTCAAGTCAGTCAGATTATGGACTGTGGCGTGCGCATGCTGAGCCGAGAACGCGATGATTTCACCCGGACCAATCAACACTGGGATGCCTTGGCTCCAATCGAGCGCATCCAACAGGCGCGGTATCATGTCGCCGTCTTTCACGGCTTCGGGTACCTCGCGATTGCGGCGCATCACATCGGAGATGTCGAACTCGGCGCTGCTGTTGACGAGGGGCTGAGCGAACAAGGTCGGAAACAACATCAACGTTCGCCCCGCATCGAGCGGATAAACGGGAGCCCACCAGTTGACCTGCGCGTACAGGTTGGTGCCCCATGTGTCCCGATGGAACCTCAGAGTGGCCGTGCTGCGCGCCCATGGCCGCTCACGGTCGGGCAAATGCGGCGGCTGGAAACGAAGTATTAGGCGGTCGCGGGCTGTGAGATCGGGCTCAAGCCCGGCTGCTTCGAACACCGCGCGCCAAAGCCGTCGAGCTTCTTTCGCGCGAGCGAACTCGCGCCGGAGCTCGGCGTATACTTCCGCGAGCACCTTGGGCTCGAAGTGGCGATGGCTTTCGACTGGCGGATGCGGAGCCAGCCGAGTTTCCAGAAAATCCTGTGTGAAGACGACGAGCTCCCGCATCGGCTCAAGGTCGCGAAATCTCGCAATCGCCCCTTCATACAATTTGGCATGCAGCGTTTCGCTGTCATTGGCGTTACTGAATTCTTGGTCCATCCAATTAAGGCTCCCCAGTGCCGGATCGTGCATATCTGTCGGGTAGATAGTAGATACAAGGATCCGATGGCTTACCCGGCCGCAAGTGCACCGGTGAATTGTGACCTCCTGACAACAACTCTCCCAAGCCGTCAAACCAAGTATGCCACGTCCGCCGCGCACGCTCGCGCGCCGCCGATGCCGGCCATTGCACGCTCACCCGTGCTCGATCCGGCGCCTACAGCCGTATCGACTTCAGGCGCGACGGTCGAAGGCTTTTCTGGTGTCTGGAGGCAAGCTCACTGCCAGGCATCACGGCGACCAGCCCCTGCCGCAAGCTGCGAAAGCTGCCGGAATTAAGTTTCCCGATCTCCTGGATCGCATATGCCGAGGAGCTCTGAAGACTCGTTAGGCGCGCGGCGCCGAAGGCTTCAGCGGTACTGTACGAAGTGCTCGTCGTAGCTACTTGGACGGTTTGCGCCCGATCAACGCAAAAACGCGATGCGGAACATGGAGCGGTTGCGCTGGAAAGCGCTCAGAGAGCAGGGCTGCATGTTCACCATCGAATCGTTCCACCGCTTTCGGCGCGAGGACAGCTGCGACCCCGGCACTCGCGCGAATGCGTCCTCGCCACGACTCGTGACTGTAAAGCTGATCAACATCGAACGAGAATGACTCTAGGGCGATGAAACCGGCAGTTGATAGATCCGCAAACCAACGCCAATGGATGCCACAACCGCCAGCCAGCGGCCACTGGGGATTGTGCGCAAGAATGAGTGCTTCAGTACCCTCAACAACCGACCCAGGAAGCGGCAGCCAGTCGAAGTGTGCGATCAGTACCGCGCCACCGTCGCGCAACAACCTGAACGTCTCAGCGGCCGCTCGCTGCCGGTCGAACCAATGCCAGCATTGGCCAGCCGTGATTACATCAAAACAGGCGGCAGGTAGACCCGTATTCTCCGCGTGTCCTCCAACGTAATTCACGTCGACCCCCGCCTGATGATCCAGTTCTCGGGCTTTCTCGAGCAGGCTGGACGCTGGATCCAGACCCGTTACGCGACAGCCTCTCAGGGCAAAGCCACGCGCGAGAGTACCCGTCCCAGTGCCAAGATCGAGCAACCTTTGCCCTTGAATCCCGAGACCGTATGGGGTGACGCGTGCAAAGAAGTCCGATGGAAACCCCGCGCGGTGGGCGCTGTAGTCGGTTGCCGTGCGGCCAAAGTCTGCCTTGTTCACCGCTCCCTCCATTGCATACGTTCAACCGAACGCGCATTTTCGGTTGCCTCTTTCGGCCGCCAATAGTGCCACTGCGCAGCTTCGGGCACGAGCAGGACGCGCACCACCGCTCTGCGACTGATGGGGCTTCAGGGTCTACAGTTGGCTTCGAGGAATCGGAGCGCGTCGTCGAACCAGGTGCTCACACCACGGTAGGCAAAGCTATGACCCTGCGCCGGCGAGCTGCCATACGGAGGATAGATTCGAATCTCCGCCGATTTGTGCGACGCTCTCATCGCGGCGTGCAACGTCCGACTTGGCGCAAGGTTGTAGTCGTTCTCGGCCTGGAAGAAGAGGATCGGAGACTTCGCGTCCTCGACCGCATGCAGCATACGACTCTGCAGGCTTGGGGCCTTGTCCCAGCTCTCGGCTCCTCCGGAGGCATCGATTGCGGCGCAGTAGCCCCCTTGTTCCGCCCCCAGGACCGCCTCGATACCACCAAAAGAATTTCCCATTGTGGCGATTCGCGTGGGAAGTACGAAGGGCTGTTGTTTGAGCCAAGCCAACGCAGCCATCTGATCCTGAAGCTGCTCGGTACTCAACAGGCGGACCATAGTCGCCGCTGCGAGCGCTTCGCCGCCGCTTGCCTGGGCCGCTTGGATTTGCTCCTGAATGTAAGGCCCGGCATCGCTGCTCAGTCCCTGACCACGCCGGTATGGAGCGAAGAAGACCCAGCCACGGGCAACAAAGAGCGGCCCTATGAGATCGAACGCTTGATCGTTCAGTAACCCCGGCGCCGACCCATGATTGTAGAGGATGGCTCTGAATGGCCCGGCGCCCGCGGGTTTGTAGAGGCGACCATGAAGGACTTTGCTCCCGGAAGTGAATGCCACGGTCTCGGATGCAGACGCCGGTGGCAGGTCGGCCGGAACAAGCACCAGCGCTGCGAGCATCGCTCGAACCCTAGAGCTACGCATGGTTCTCGAGAACTCCAGCCTGGCGGGCTACCACTTGCTCTTGCTCATCAGAGCCTACTTTGAGTGATCATTAGATCATTATGAGGAAATCCCGAGCAGATCGAGTGACCGAGAGGTTCTCGGCCGGGAGGCGACTGTGACAGCCGGCGTTCTTGTGGCCGCTTCCTGCCGGACCCACGGACCCACGATGATCCGCACTCGGTTCGGATCTCGGATCTTCTCGGTAGAGCGCGACCGACGCGAGTCGGAGAGACTTACAACCGGAGGCGATAGACGGAGAACAACGGTCCACCGGGCACGCGGGACGGCACTCGTTCACCGGTGCCGACAAAACCCAGGCGTAGATAGAATCCTTCGGCTGGCGGATCGGGCACCACCCAGAGTTCGGTCCATCCGTAGTCTCTCGCGAACTGAAACGCGTACTCGCACGCCCGCCTGCCAATGCCGTGGCCGATCCTCTCCGGGGTCACCCAAAGGTTATCGAGGACGACTCTGTTGTCGCTCGCAGCGAGCGCGAAAAAGCCGACGAGTTCGTTCCGCGTGTCCAACACCTCGAAGTTGTGGTGCCCTCGCAGGTAGTCGGCATCGATCCTATGCAGCGCAAGCGCCTGTTCGAGATACCCTGCCGGCCACGTCCAATACGCCTTCGAGCGCGCGATCAGTGCGTTAATAGCCGGTAGGGATTCCTCCCTCGCACGAACAATGAGTAATTCGGATGCCTGGACGCAAAGGTCCAGCCGAGCGACGAAATATTCGAGATCCTCCCTGGACGCCTCCGTAAGATCGAGTTTGGAGATCTCGTCCAATGCAATCCAGGCGAGTCCCGCACCCTCGCCGAGCCTAAGCCGCTCGGAGGGCACGTCGGACAGCGCATAAAAGACGGCACGATGCTGAGCGATCGTGGTGCGCGCATAGTCGCGCAAGTAGGTTACCCGGTGAGGTTCCACCTGCAGCCCGATTTCCTCATGCAGCTCTCGAATAAAGCATTCGCCGAAGCTCTCGTTCCCTTCGTTCAAACCCCCAAAAAAAGCCCATCGGATCGGGTTGAAGGGCGTTTGCTCGTCGCGCAAGTGGAGCAAGACCTTCCGCGCCTGCGCATCGAACAGAAATCCGCCTGCCCAGAACTTCGGTCGGCGCTCGATGAACTTTACGTGCGGCATAGTCCGATCTTACTCCGACCACCGCTGTGGCCGTCGAACGCAGGATCCGCAAGCTGCGCTGCCGCCGGCGACGCTGTCGAACGGTCGCTTTTCGGGACGCACAATGGGCGGTGCGATCGACCGGTTGGCCGATATTGCACGGTCGCCGGCGACGCAGCGACACGAGAATCAGGTAGGGTAGTAACTGGCTGGTGCAGTTTCGCTGCATTTTGAGTGAAACGCAGGATAGCCTAGCGGCTGCTGTTTGGTACAAATGTCGCGCATGATGAGCGACGGTACACAACTCAAGACCTGGGTCAGTAAGGGGACGAAGGAGCGTTTCGCGGCCGTCGCGCGCCACCAGGGAATATCGGACTCCGGGCTGCTGAAGCGTTTGGTCGAGCTGATGCTGCAAACTGTCGGTGCGACCGACATAACCGGGGCAGTCCATGCAAGCGCGAAGACTGCGCGCCCGACACGCCTGATGGTGCGCCTCCGCCCGGATGACCGGGTTCTCTTGTGTGAACGCGCGGCGGCTCGAGGAATGCCGGCGGCCACGTACGTCTCGGCGCTCACGCGCGCTCACCTGAGATCGCTGTCGCCGCTGCCAAAGGAGGAGTTATTGGCTCTCAAGCGGACGGTGTCGGAGCTCGGGAGCATCGGGCGCAACCTGAACCATATCGCCCGAGCAGCCAACCAGGGCGAGCGCGTTACAGGCCCTGGCCGTGACGACCTGAGAGCGATTTTGAGGGTCTGCGAGGGCCTGAGAGATCACGTCAAGGGATTGCTGGCGGCGAATCTCAAGTCGTGGGAGCAAGGCTATGCCGAGCCGCGTACATAACGAGCCCCTGTTCGAACTCTTCAGCTACGCGCGACGCGGCCCGGGCCGCGCTCGAGGATTCCGGTTGAAGACAGATTGTCCCTCCGGCCCGGGCCGGAGGGACAATCTGTCTTCAACCGGAATCCAACAGATAGCTAGAACGGTCGGTCGCACACCGGAAGTCATGGTGAAGGTGTTGCCGAAAGGCGCAAGCGATCTCAAGGCCGTCCGGAAGCATCTCGACTACATCGGCCGAAAAGGGGAGCTCGACCTTGAAACCGATGACGGGGAGAAACTACGAGGCGCACAGGTAGGGAAGGACCTGTTGGAAGACTGGGATCTCGAGCTGGACGAGCGCCGTAACAAGTCCGACCTCGTCGCCACGCCTGGGAAGCAGCCGCCGAGACTTGTCCACAAAATGATGTTCTCAATGCCCGCCGGAACACCGCCTGACAAGGTTCTCGCGGCCGTGCGAAATTTCTGCAGAGAGGAGTTCGCACTCAAGCACCGGTATGTCATGGCGCTGCATAGTGATGAACCTCATCCCCACGTCCATGTTGTGATCAAGGCAATGAGCGAGCAGGGACAGCGACTGCATGTACGCAAAGCCACACTCCGAGAGTGGCGGGCAGAGTTCGCACGGCACCTGCGGGCGTTGGGAGTGCCCGCGAATGCGACGCAGCGGTACGTTCGAGGGGAAACGAGGCCCCGGAAGTCGGATGGCATATACCGCGCGAGCCAAAGAGGCCAGTCGACGCACATGCGCGAACGGGCCGAGGCTGTTGCACGGGAGTTAGGGAAAGGCGATCTGCGGGTCGAGCCCGGCAAGGCGAGCATGATCAAGACGCAGAATGAGGTCCGACGCGCATGGCTGGCCGCAAGTGACATTCTGATCGGTGAGGGATACACGGAGCTCGCTGAGCGGGTCAGACGGTTCGCCGAGCACATGCCGCCGCCACAAACTGAGCGCGAATGGATTGCAGCCTCGCTTCGCGGGGCGTCGATGGAACAACTTATCGCCCGCTAGTCACCGCAGCCTAGCAGTTGTCAGCGAGATGACAGTCGGCCACAGTGGACAGTAGCGCTGGGTCCGGTAGGCTTCGCGTATGAGCGACACGCATGCTAGGCACATTCTGTTGCTGGGCGCGGGGTTCAGCCGTAACTGGGGCGGATGGCTCGCAGACGAAGTCGGTAATTACCTCCTCACATGTCCGGAGGTTAAGACCAATCATGCATTGCGAAGCGCGCTCACCCGTCACGCGAATTTCGAGGCTGCGTTATCCGAGTTGCAGACCACTTACTTACAAAGCCGCTCCATCGAGGCAAAGCGTAACGTGGACGACTTACAGAACGCCGTTCTACGGATGTTCCGAACGATGGATCAGGGGTTTAGGGACACGCAGTTCGAGTTTCAAAGTGACGGCGGATATATGGTCAGAACTTTTCTCAACAGGTTCGATGCCATCTTCACACTGAACCAGGACTATCTGCTTGAACGTCACTATTTGAATGACAACGTCATGCTTGCTTCAGGCGGCAGATGGCAAGGATGGCAGATCCCGGGGATGATTCGCGTCCACGATCCGAGCCGGCAACCGCTCGACCTCGCCCCAGTCACCTGGAAGCCAGATCCGGGTGGATTCCGCGTCCACAAAAATTATCAGCCGTATTTCAAGCTCCACGGGTCCAGTAATTGGATTACAAGTGAGGGCGAGGAGCTATTGATCATCGGCTCAAACAAACTATCAAGGATCCAGGGGGAGGATATTCTGCGCCACTCTTTCGACACATTTGCTGGCTTTCTGGCGCAGGGCAGCAAGCTCATGATCATTGGTTACGGCTTTCGTGATGAGCACATCAACACGGCGCTGGTTGAGGCCGCTCGTCGTGGACAGCTTCAGCTCTTCGTGATTGATGAACTCGGAAGAAAGGCAATGGATCAGAACAATAGGACACTTCACGCGCCCATCTACGTCCCCAGCGAACCGGCGCAGTCACTGGGTCCTACCCTAATTGGCGCGTCCCGCCGCCGGCTGAGCGAAACGTTTAAGGATGATCGGGTAGAGCACGCGCTGGTCATGAGCTTCTTTGATAATTGACACGCGCGTGTATTCGCTCGCGAGCGCCGCTTGCCTCCTTGTGAATCACTCCCACAACGCCTTTTGCTCTTCATCTTCACTCTTGACGGCCTCAATCTCGCGTTCAAGTTGTTCTAATGTACGTTTTGCCCACTGTCGAATTCCCAGCTTTGAGTGCGAATCGAGGCTCTGCAGGGGCTTTTCGAATAGTGTGAAGTATGTCGCTCTGGATCCGGTCCACCCGAATGTATACAGATTTCGGCTGAGAGCGCGTTGAACATCCGCTCGTTCGCCGAACTCGTTGAGCAGCCGTTGCATGAGAGGGTGCAAGCGTGGGTGTTCGCTAGGATCTCGGCTAGTTAGTATCGGGATGATCGCCGCCGAATAGGCGGGCGCTACCTCGGGATAGGCGTGCCACCACGCAGCGAGAGACGCTTCGGGCAAGCCGAGAAACGGTGGACTCGGCTTGGCGGCGAATGAGTGCTTATCGCCCAGGATCAGTTCAAAGTGCCAGGCGGTCTTCTTGTCTGTGGCAATTGCTGCGCCCAGCAGCGGCCATACAACCTCCGGGAAGTCGGATAAGAGGGTCAGCACAAGTGGCTTGAGTCGCCCCTCGCCGGCACTGTCAGCTTCCTCAACCATGGCGATCGTCGCTTTTGCGAGCGCCAACGCGATTGCACAGGCGTTTGGATCACTGCGACCCTTGCGCAGTGCCCATCCCATCAGTTCCTTGAAGTGATGGTCGGCCATTTGCGAAGGGCGATCTGCCTGTCGAGTAACCCGCTCAGCAATCAACTTGAGTTGTGGACGCAGTTGTTCGAGTCGCTCGCTATGACTCAAGACGTACATGCCCAATAACTCGAGCCCCATTTCGTAGCCGTTGGCGTCCTGCGTAAGGAGTTGATCGAACAGCGGCGCAACGTTCACGGGCGGCATGTTCGCGAGCTTTCCACCAAACATCCAGGCGTGGAGGTCGTGTGGTCGAATCGTGCCCCGCGCGAGGCCGTGGCAGACCAACGCGATGTCACCCGCACTGATTCCCATCTTCCAGCAAACCAGCGGCAAGAGAGGAGCCAGCTCGCAGGAGCGGAGGACGGCGCGCTTGAGACGTTCGACGCGCTTAGGTTCGCGCGTCGCCAAACTCGCCACGCAGCTGGTCAGGAGGTCGGGATTGCCTGTCGTCAGCGAGGCAGCGCGGTAGGCGGAGAGTGCGAGTCTGAGCCAGTCAGTGTCGTTCGAATGAACGGCCAACTGCCAACCGAAGGCGCCGGCCATCCGCTGTTGGCCCTGACTGATCGTGGGTAGAAGGCTCTTCAGCATTGCAGGTTCACGCAAGGCGTCCTTGACAAGCGCATCGACCGCCTCGTGCTGGCGGGCTGACTTGGCCTCAAATTCGAGGTCTTCATCGCAGGGGAAGTCCCAGGGCATTTCCGTCACGAGAAGACGCACTCGATTCGCCAGGTCATCGGGGGTTAGCGTCGCCATTAACGCGCGGACGCGTCCTTGAACAGCGGGGTCGAGGCCCGAGGAGTCGTAGGCTAGTGCGTCTCCGAGGCTCGATAGCGCCTGCGGCCAATGGCGCCCATGAGCGCGCACAACGGCAGAGACTGCCGATTCGACGAAATCAATCGCGCCGCGATTGACGAGTGAACGAAAGCGATGTCCGAGCCCCACCTTCGCTCGCTCACCGACAGCATCTGACCGCAGCGCGATTGGCAGCAGCCGATCAAGACAGCCTCGAATGTAGTCCCATACCTCCTGCCAGGTCTTCGGTTGCCAGGGTTCGAGAGCCGGCCGCAGTCCGTGGCTTTCGGCTCCGACTACGCGGTTGAAGTGGTCGGTCTTAGCCCCCTCGAGCAACGCGTCCACAACGATCGTTTCACGCTCGGTGCCCCCGAGCGCGAGAGACTCGTCGAGGGCTGCAAACCGCGCGGGTCCCTCAGCGGCAGTGTCGGCTAAGAACACGGGGAACAGCGCCTTAAATTGCCCCGTCGCGTTGTTGCCCCACGTTTCGTTCTCCGCAAGCGCTAATCGCAGCAGGAGCTGGGCTCCTCGGGCGAATGTATCTGGACGGAATGCAATTCTTTCCAGCGACCGGACCAAGTTTCGCCTTGCCTTACCTGCCACGAGTCGCAAGCTGTCCGTGTCCGAGGACAAGATTCTCTCAAGGAGCGCCACGGTCGCGTTCGCATCTACTTCAGATAGATGTGTTAGGACTTCCCCAGTACCGTCGACCGAGAGCTTGCTGAGGCCATCTAAGGGCCCCCTCTGCCGGCACACGTGGCGACATACTTTTTGAGCAGTCTCCCCCGTATTGAGAAAGGTCAAGTACCGTGCAGCTTGTTCGCGGAGGTAAGCCGGAACCTCTCCCGCAAGAATCTCGTCCCATTGTTTGGGTGACCATTCTCTCCACTGGCGCTCAGCGAGTGCCACCGCGATCGGGCGCGGTTGAAGCGTCATTAACCTCCCGCGTGCTTGTGCGAGTCCTCGCTGCCGGAGGTCTTCGATGTGCGCGCGAAGGTCATTGGAGGCGAGGCCGCGACTGTACCGCGCAACGATCTCCAGATGCTCGTGGAGCGGCGGTTCATATCCTAAGACGCCAAACGCACCCAGCAGTTGCGCTGTCTTAAGCGCACCTTCGCCTCCCTTGCGGCCCAGGATGATTCGATCGATGAGAACATCATCCGTGGCAGCAGCCAGGGGAAGGTCCGCGAGCCAGGCTTGGCCCACCAGGACCGCCAATTGAGGAAAGCCGTCCGCAAAACGTACAAGACGACGCTCGTCTTCGGGCTGTAGACCTGGGACCACTCGCTTAAGGATCTCTTGAATCACCGGGGGGGCAGCTGGTTCGACCTTCAAGAATTCCGAAGGCAAGGGAGTCCTTTTCGGGATCTCATGATCAATCGTGATCAGTGAGGCGCGGCTCGTTGATCGTTTGACGATCGCGGCCAGGTCTTGGTGAGTTTCCTCACTGCAGCGATCGATCACGATTACTACGCGCCTGCCGCCATCGACGAGGGTCTGCACAGCGCTCTTGGTTGCTATCGTCCCGATCTCAGACTCGACTCCAAACAACACCAAGTCGCTGACTCCCACCCCCGAGCGCTCCTCGTCCGGCGTGGGGCTGAGGGCCTCAAGGACGAGGCGAGACTTGCCGATGCCGGACAGTCCCACGACGCGCACGACCGTCCGGGGAGCCGCAACACGCTCGCGCAACTTGAGCCGCAATTCATCCAAACGCTCATCCGCAACAAAGGGCAGGCTCTCGTGCTCGTGCCGACCCGCCCAGAAGCTCCACGTGCGAAGCGAGTTGGCAAGACCCGGTTGGGTTTGCTCGAGGATCCAAGTCGCAACCGGGGAACGCTCGTTTGCCCAGGCGGCGATCTGATCCGCGTCCCTGAAGTCCACTTGATCATCATTAATCTTGACGCGCGCGCCTCGAATGGCGGCCCGAATTTTTTCTTCTCGCTTGGCAATCTGTTTGTGCGTGTAGGGGTGGCTGCACAGCACGATGTAGGCACCGCCTTGCTTAAGCACCGCCGCGATTCCGGGCTCGAGACTTCCGCTTGTCGTTTGAACATCCTTTGCGATCTCTGCGGGTCCCACGTCGGACGCCTTCACTTGGATCTGGCACAAGCGCGTCGGCAGGAACGCTGTTCGAGCCGGACCACTTTGCCACTCGACACGTCCGTCCTCCCCACCATCCGGTGCCGTCAGGTTCGACGACACGTGAAGGTCCGAGAGCGGGATCTCGTTGGTGGCCGCCTCCGCGGCCAGTAGGCGTCTGGTCAGCGCGACGAGCTTGCGTGCGCTCAAAGCGGCGACGTGCGCCGCCGAAACCTCGAAAGGTCTTAACCAGTCCTCATCGATGGGCACTGCACGACGACCGGTGAGGGTGCGCAGGGCGGAGGGATCAGCATCGAGGAGCCGTAGGAGGTTGCTTGTGGTCGCTGCCGGCTTGATGACGCCGCTTTCGTATTTCTGAAAAGCCCGCAGACCCCCGCCCAAGAGCTCGCCAGCCTCTACCTGCGTGAGACCCAGGTTTTCGCGGACCCTCTTAACTTCCTGAGCACTCAGGAGTTCGCGTTGGGGCGACCGTTGCCTAGTCATTTTCGAATCATACACCAATATGGTGTACAATACGAAAATTGCTCCTATGTGGTGTCTTGATGCCGTTAAATTTCCAGCCCAAGCCTCGCACGGTCGTTTACTGCGATTTCGCGGGCTACATCGAGCCGGAGATCGTGAAGCGTCGGCCGGTGGTCGTGGTCGCCGCGCACAAGCGCAATTCCAAACTCGTGGCCGTGGTCCCGCTGAGCACGACTAAGCCCGATCCGATCGAGACCCATCATTACCGGCTGCTGCAGAACCCGTTGCCCCATCAGCAGGCGACGGAAGTCTGGGCGAAATGTGACATGGTTGCGGTGGTCTCGATCGAGCGGCTCGACCTGATCCGCACGGGCCGGCGGCTTCCGGACGGCCGTCGGGAGTACCTGGCAGTGAAGATCGGAGCCGAGCAGTTCGAGGCAATCCGCAAAGCGGTGATTTCTGGTTTGGGACTTGGGTCGCTCTTGGAACCTCCTGGTGGAACTGCTGTAGCGGACGCCGCTCAAAAGGGTGCGGCAGCGCCCGCTGCGCAGGTTAAGTAACCTTGACTTCTGGGCTTTTGGCCCTAATATTTCAATCGTTCCCGAAAGGGGCATTCAAGACTTGGGGTAACTCCCAAGCTGGACCTAGACAGCGATGACAAGCTTCTAGGCCCACAGAATCTAGGGGCGCCGCAAGGTGCCCCTTGTCATTTCTGGCCTCCCCGCTCTCGCGTCCTAAAGATCCCAACGAGTTATCCGCACTAAAGATGCGGGGCAAAATGAGCCGGAATTCTCCGCTTGGAGGGATACGCCTGACCTTCATCGCTCGACTGCCACGGCCGTAGCGCCCGAGCAGTGCTGTTATGGCAAGAGATTCGATTCCCGCGGAGATTCGTCGCGAAGTGCTTGTCGAAGCCGGTCATCGCTGCGCTATTCCCACCTGCCGGTACCCTCACGTTGAGATTCATCACATCGTTCCGTGGGAGATATGCAAATCCCACGACTTCGAGAATCTCATCGCCTTGTGCGCCAACTGTCACCGGCGCGCAGATTCAGGCGAGATCGACCGCAAAGCGTTGTACCTCTACAAGTCCCGCTTATCGGCTGCGATCGGAGTAATGCCTGGCTCAGTGATAGTCTCCAGACGCCCAGTAGGTCAACTGTCAGAAGTACGCGCAGGCAATCCCGGCTACGAGTTCCATTTCGAGTACCCTGTCTTCGATGAGCCGGACTTGGCGCCGGTGACTACTGAGCTGGAGGCCTGGGCCAACCAGCTTCTGCAGGAGCATCGGCGCGAACATGCACTGGACGAGCCCTACCGTCACGAGATCATGCGTGGGCCCAACACAGTTGCCGCGGCGTTCGAGATTGCCCGCCACGACTTGACCGTTCTGAGCATCAAGTTTCGTCTGGTGCGTTACCGCTCCGGTGCGGCGCACGCAACGGGGCTCACCGTCACCAGATCCTATCTCAAGAAACCAGTCTATCGACTCGAACTTGCCAACTTGTTCTTGCCGCGGTCCGAGTTCCTCGAGCTCTTGTCTCGGATCAGTCGTAAGCGGCTCCTGGAGGTGGATACTCGAGATGAAAGTTGGGTCAATCGCGGGACCCAACCAGAGCCAAAGTGCTTCAGGGCTTTCAACCTGACACCGACAGGCATTCTGCTCACATTCGATGAATATCAAGTGGATTGCTTCGGCGCCGGTCCCCAAGTCGTCGATATCTCGTATGGAGAGTTCAGGCCGATAGTGAACGTCCGACTGCCCAAGCTCTGGAGTGCTACTGGACTTTGAGTGGCGCTCCATATGAACGAGGCAAACAGTACGCCGTCTGATCAACTCGACTGGGGTTCACTGTTCACTGTCGACTAGTGCGTAATGTGTTGTAACAGTCTCACCTCCGTTCTGCCGGTATGACTACGCCTCCCCCGCGCCACCCTGATCGTGAGTTTGACGGCTATTTATTACTGCCGGGTGGACGCGAGCAGCTTTGCGATTGTCGTTTGTGGGTTCCCAGGAGTGCAAGGGAGGATGCATACCTTGAGCTTTGGGTTCCTGCATCTCCCGACGTGCCCGTTCACACCGGGCCGGGTCCCCTAAGCTTGAGGGGGCAGGTCGGCCGCGCAACTGAGATCACCGCTTCAGGCGTGTGGGTCAGGGAAGGACCCGCGACTGTTACGCCGCGACGACTTGCCGGACGTAGTGAAATCGTTCTCGCGCATGTTGACAGACTTACGGAAAGACACCGGTTCGTCGACGTGACAGACCGAAACGGTAGTCCAAACAAATGCGTTCTCACCTTTGGCCTAACGGATTGCAAGTATCTGAATCCAGCAAACATCGTGGAGCGCAACTACACGGGGGACGTGAAGGTGTCGATTGCGCACCTCTTCGAGGTTTCTTATCTAGGGGTAGGCAGGATTGCGTTTGAACGTCACTATCACTCTGGTAGCCGTCTCGACATCGAAGGGACAATCGTCACGTCAAGTCTGGTTGCGAACCTGATTGATCCGTCGGCCGCCCTTACAAATGAAGTCGAACCGGCTCGAGAGCGAGTATCGGACGTGTGCTTGCTTGCCTCGCTTGCTGCTCGTCACCGAGTCGACGTCATCGAAATGACGTATGCGAATGAGATCGAGCTTTGTCGCACTTGGCTGAATCCCTTATCCCGGCCTCGGCCGACAGCGCAAACGGAATGGAGCGACGACGTTTTAGTGAGCGCCGCCGATTTCGTGGACTACTTTGGTTTTGCCTCAGCCAATTTTTGCCGCGCCACCGCATCAGATAAGCAGCGAGTGAGGGAAGCTATCTATGCCGTGGCTCCGGTGTTTCCGCTTGGAGGTGTAGAAGGAGCCTTTCTGGCGCAGTTCTCCGCCCTGGAGGGACTCATTAGATTTGGCCAGCCGGAAGTTGCGGGATGCGCGACTCTCCTTGATGCGGACCGGTGGAAGGTGGCCAAGCGTGAAGTGAAGAGGGCGATCGATTCGCTGGGCAGGGAGTTCTCCAAGGAGGATAAAGACTCAATGCAGCAAAAAGTTGGTGAACTGAACCGCCCTCCGCTAAGACGGGCACTTCAGAGCTTTCTTGAAGCAAAAGGCGTAGTGGTGACCGATCTCTGGCCGATATTCGGATCGCAGGAGAAGCCAGGGCTTTACGAGATTCGGAATCGGCTCGCTCACGGAAACAGGCCCGCCGATGAGTCGCTTGGTGCTCTCGGTGTGGCCAGAATTCACCTCTCGCTAATATTGGAACGGTGCACGCTTTCGACGCTCGGTTTCGATGTCTCTAGGTCGCGCGCCATCGGCCCTCACACAAACGCCGATGCGAGCAAGATCACTGAACTTCAAGCGCTACTGCGTCGGACGGTGTTCGACTAGCTCAAGGCCTTCGGTCGGGCGGATTCGCCCTGCGCAAGCGCAGAACAAATGTCTGAGTCTCTGGCAGTAAACAGCTCATGAGTTGGGAAGAGAACTGGAGGCTTGATGAGAGCGGGCAGGCCGTCCACGGAGGTCATGCGACTGTCCGGCGTGTCATATCTAAAGCCGACGGACTGCTCGGTGCACTAAAGGTCCTTAAGGAGTCCGCTCAGCAGCTCCCTGAACGGCGCTTCCGGATGCAGCAGGAGGTGAACGCGTTGCGCGCCCTCACTTCTGGTGTGCCTGCGCTTTATGAGACGAACGCTACAGCGGCTGAAGCTACTGAGGAGCTATACGTCGTCATGGAATGGATTCCAGGCCCGACCCTGGGAGAACGCGTGAGTGCGCACGTTTTGACGCTGGACGATGCTCTGTCGTGCACCCTGTGTGTTCTTGAGACTTTGGCGGCAATGCATGCGTTGCCGGTCGTCCATCGCGACCTGAAACCTGACAATCTGATTCTGCGGAATAGTGCAGTACATGATCCGGTTTTGATCGATCTTGGGCTTGCGTGGGCTGCATCGCCCGAAGGCACTGAGGATTTCAAGACGGGACGCGGCCAGGAGCTCGGAAACCGCTTTTTGCGGTTACCGGAATTGGCGCCCGGAGGTTCGTCGCGCGACCCCCGCTCCGACGTGACGCTTGCAGCGGGACTGCTTCTTTACATGATCACCGGGATTGCGCCCCGCGTACTGCAGGATGAGCAAGGGCGTGCCCCACATGAAAGGGTACTTGACCGTGTTCCGGCTGCCGTCAAATCCAATCCGCGGTGGGCACGCCTCGCTCGAGTGTTTACTCGCACATTTCAGACGGAGGTCGCGCTTCGGATGGGGTCGGCCGCGGAACTCCGCAGTGCACTCATGAATCTCGAGCCGGCAGCGCCAGTTCCGGACTCTGTGGGCCCCGCAGTGGAGCGGGCTCGCGCCGTCATGGAGTCTGAGCGCTGGAAACGACGACAAGCTTGCCAGAGTGCTCTGGGCGCTCTCTGCGCCGAGTTTGACGGTCATCTTCGCGAGCTGCTCGGGAGAAGCGGACTCTCACTGCCCGGACGCCACGGATTTCACGACGAGGGTCGGATTTATGAGAATGTAATAGGGCTTCAGGTGCCAGGCGGCGGTCTGAAATGCACGCTATTGCACCACCTACGGATAACAGAGACAGAGGTCATCGCGGACTACGGTGTCACCACGGCTCCGCCCCCGCACGTCTACTATCGTGGCTCCGTAGCGGACCCTATCGGGTTGCGGGAATCCATGTGGAGGATGGCGGGCAACATGGTTGCGCTCGCGCTCGATGAGTTCGTGAAAAGCGAGACTACAGGGTAGGGCCTGTATTTCGGATGGCGCGTGTTGGCCCTATATCACCGAGTCTTGGTAGGGTGCGAAACTTGCGGGAAATTTGCGGGAATCGCTCATAATGCCGGGGTCGAGGGTTCGAGTCCCTCCCTTTCCACCAATCAAATCAGCGTGATACCGAGGCAGGGCGAATTTGCCTCGCCGCCGTAAC
>Ga0209577_10002167_pt1 | contig 19077 bp, 17 predicted proteins | sample GraSoiAngelo_109_FD_185874 | JGI IMG/M metagenome (GOLD analysis project Ga0209577, IMG submission 185874) | Grasslands soil microbial communities from the Angelo Coastal Reserve, California, USA - 14_0903_12_20cm (SPAdes) (version 2) | ecosystem: Environmental > Terrestrial > Soil > Grasslands...
TGGAAATGCAAACTGTCGGGAAGCGGCGCTGCCGAGAGGGTCGAGATCGGCAAACAGCTGGAGCGCCTGCCGAAGACCGACGCCGCGTTCGTTCGCGGTGACGTCGGCTACCAGCATGTCGCGGTGATGGCGCGGACGGCTGAAACCCTGGGGGCCGCTGCGGTCCGAAGTGAAGAGGGCACCCTGCTGAAGGCCGCCCAGTCGATGGATCCGGGCCAGTTCACGACCGTGGCGAAGAACTTCGAGCACCGCGTCGATGCCGCCGGCGCGCTGGCTGAGACAAACCGCGCTTATGAGCGCCGGTATCTGCACATCGGCGAGCCCCAGGGTGGAATCGTGCGCATCGACGGCTTGCTCGATGCTGAAGGTGGCGCAACCGTACGGGCCAGGCTCGCTGGACTGATGAAGCCGATCAAAGATGACCGCCGGACGTTCGGCCAGCGTTGCGCCGATGCACTGGTCGAGTGCTGCCGTCAGGGTTCAGGCAAGCGCGATAGCTCGGGGCCGCGGCCGCAGCTGATCATCCGTGCGACCCTCGACACACTGGCCGGCGTTTCCGGCGCCGCCGCCGGCGAGCTCGAAGGCGGCGGGACGGTGCCGGCGGAAACCGTGCAGCGCCACGCCTGCGACTCGGCGCTCGTCCGGCTAACGAGCCATAACGAGCTCGACCAAGAGCTCAACCAGGCCAGCCGGACGCTGCCCTCGTCGACTCGCCGGGCGCTGGAGGCGCGCGATCGCCACTGTGTCTGGCCCGGCTGCGGCCGCCCCCTTAGCTGGTGCGATGGACATCATCTCGTTTGGTGGACGAGAGGCGGTGAAACATCGCTGCCCAACCTGGCACTGCTATGCCGACCGCATCACCGGATGGTGCACGAGGGAGGCTGGTCTCTCCAGCGCCAGAGAAATGCGTGGCAGGCCGCGCCATCCAGCGAGATCCCGGCGAAACATGCTCCTCGCCGAGAGTGATGTTGCGCTGGCTTAGGCCATCCGCGCTGGCTTAGCTCGCAGTCCGGGCGGCTTTGGCGAACCCCTGGAAGAGGCGACGCACCCAGGGAAGATCGTCGATCTCTTCCGGGTGCCACTGCACGGCGATCAAGAAGCGACGGTCTGGCGACTCCATGGCTTCGATGACGCCATCGTCGGATTTCCCGGTGACGCGAAGCTCAGGCGCCGCGGACTTTACGGCCTGGTGATGCAGGCTGTTGACGTCGATGCTGGTCTCGTCGATAAGTTGCGCAAGCCGCGAGTCGGGATCGAGCCGAACGCGGTGCAATAATGCCGTCCTCGCCCGGCCATCGGCATCGGAGTGCTCCACCTGGGTAACGCCCTGATGCCGTAGGTCCTGATACAGCGTGCCACCAAGCGCGACGTTGAGCAATTGCTGGCCGCGGCAGATGCCTAGCGTCGGCAGATCGTCGTCGAATGCCCAGCGTGCGAGCAGCAGTTCAGTTCTGTCACGGTCTGGCTCAACGACGTTGAGACCATCGATCGGCATTTCGCCGTAGGCCTCCGGCCCCACGTCAGCGCCACCCGGAAAGACGATGCCGTCGAGGCGCTCGTAGATCGCGCGCAGCCGATCCTGGTCATCCAGTAACGGGATTAGCGCTGGGGCGCAGCCGGCCGCGACCAGGGCACGGACATAGCTTTGGTTGATGCCGAAGCGTGGCGGCTTCGGCCCGGCCGGAATGGCCAACGTCGGCAAGCCAATTACCGGGATGGCGCTCAACTCGTAAACGTGAAGGCTTTTAATCTCACGGCCGGCACTCGCGACGCGCCCAGGTACTCACTGATCTGGAGCTTCGTCGACCGGCTGATCGCGAGCGTGCTATTTAATGCTTCCAGGATGCTCTGCGTGAAGCGCAGGTCCTTGACCGGGCGGGTGATCCGGCCGTTTTCGATCAGGAATGTTCCCTCGCGGGTCATGCCGGTAATGATCGACGCTTTCGGCTGCACGACCCGGACGTACCAGAATCGCGTCACCCAGATGCCGCGCTTGATGTCGCTGACCAGCTCGGCTTTCTGCGTGTTGCCCGGCGCCATGAACAAATTCACCGCGAAGGGCCCCTCCGTATTGGGCGCCGGTAGCCCGTGGCCGGTCGACTGCCGGCCGGCTCGCTGGGCCGTCTGCATGTCGTAGACAAGCTCGGTCGCCACGCCATGATTGATCAATTGCACTTTCTCTTTGGGCACGCCCTCGAAGTCAAACGACATCGGGGCGCCGCTCGGATCAAGCCCGTCATCCCAGATGTCGATTTTCTCGCCGGTGATTTTCTCGCCGAGGCGCATGAAGCTGCGTTCCTCCTGCGCCGCCAGGGCGCCAAAGCCGACGAAGCTCAAAAATTCGAGCATCTCGGCGACCGCATATTCCTCGAGGACGACCTCGTAGACGCCTGGCTCGACCGGCTGGGCATTCTGGTTGCGCTGCGCCTTGTCGATGACTTCACTGGCAAGATCGTCTTTATCTAGCTCGCGCACGTCGATCGCGCCGCGATCGGCATAGCCCGAGCCAGCCTCCCCCATCACGACAGTGTTGACCGTTGCTTCGGTCGAGCGGTGATGGTGAAAGACGCCCAGCGAGTTGGCGATGGCCAGTTGCTCGGCACCGGTGCTGAAGGCGCCGAAGGCCTTGAACCCGGCGCCTCGCGCTTTGGCGCAGATGGCCTCGACGAAATCCGCTCGCTCTTCCGGAGTGGCGGCGGCGGTCGCATCCGACCAGGCCTCGACGGGCCGGCTTTTCGCCGGGCCCGGCATGGGAACGAGCTCGCCCTTTGGTTGGAGGTCGGCGATAGCGACGGCTCGCTTGAGGACGTCGCCGGCGGCGGTCTCACTCAGCTGGTTGATCGAGGCTACCCCCGTTTTGCCGTCCTTCACCACCCGGACCCGCACGCTGACATCGCGCTCGGCGACGTTCTGGTGGATGCCATTATTCGCGAAACGGGTCAGCGCGCTGTCCCACTCGGTGACCATCACCTCGGTTTGCTGCGCCGGTGAAACGTTCAGCAGCTTGTCCATGAAGCCTTTGAGCTCGGCTTCATCGGTCAACCGCGATGCTTCCATGCTTTTCATTTCAGGATGCCGACCTTGACGTTCTGAAAACGCGCGGGCGCTGCACCATGCGCGACGTGGGCGACCTGCGGTGGCTGGCCTTTGCCGCAGTTCGCCAGCCCCCAGACGCGCCACTCGGCTTGACCGGCCACGGCATCGCACGAGTTCCAGAACTCCGGCGTGATGCCAGCATACGTCGCGTTTTTTAACATGCGGCCGCGCTTGCCGTTGAGAATTTCATAGGCCAGCTGGGTGCCAAATTGAAAGTTCAGGCGCCTATCATCGATGCTCCAGCTGCGATTCGTCTCCATGTAGACCCCGTCTTTGGTCTCGCCGATCATTTGTTCCAGCGACGAGTCCCCTGGCTCGAGGCTGACGTTGGTCATGCGAATCAGGGGAATCCGGTTCCAACCATCGGCGCGCATCGTCCCGTTGCTCTGCTGGCCGAGCACGCTAGCGGTCTCTCGCGAGGTGAGATAGCCGACAAAGAGGCCCTCTTTGATCAGGAACGAACGTTGCGCCGGGACGCCCTCGTCGTCCCAGCCAAACGTCCCCAGCCCGGTCGGGGTCATGGCATCAGCCGTGATCGTTACCCGCGGGGACCCGTATCGCAGGTGATTGAGTTTTTCCGGGGTCATGAAACTGGTGCCGGCGTAGGCGGCTTCCATGCCGAAGACCCGGTCGAGTTCGGTGGGGTGGCCGCAGGACTCGTGGATCTGCAGGGCCGTCTGACTGGCATCGATGATCAGGGTCTTGACGCCGCTCGGACACTGGGGGGCGCTGAGTAACGCGACCGAGTCTTCTGCAATCCGGCCCGCGTGGCGGTCGAGCTCCAGCGCCGTGATGTACTCGTAGCCAGCGGCTCCCTGGTGACGGCCAAACGAATTTGGATAGGACCGGTTCTGCACGTCGTCCGGAGAGGTCGCGGTTGCCTCGATCCCCGCCCCACTTTCGAAGAGTTCTTGTTCCGTGAACGCGCCCTCGGTGGAGGCAAAAATTTTTCTCTGCTTGATGAACTCCATCGAACCTTCACGGATAGTGACGCCCTTGACCGATCCCATCGCCTTGTCGGCCCTCAGTAATAGCTCGACTTTCTCACTCAACGGCACGGTGAACGGGTCGCGCCCGACGGGCGTTTTGTACTGGCCGCGCGACTTGACGGCCGGTCCCAGGTCGACCGCGGTGGAGCGGGCCCGGGCGCTGGCCCTGGCAATCCGGATGGCCCGGTCGACAACTTCCTCGATTTCTTCTTTTTCTAGCCTGGAACTGCCGGCAAAGCCCCAGGCGCCATCGACCAGCACGCGAACACCGAATCCCTCGCTGGCGTCATCCGAAACCGCGGCCAGCTGGCCGTTCTTGACCACGACGTCCTGCTGAACCTGTTCGTCGAGTCGCACGTCCGCGTAGGTTGCGCCCTTCACCTGGGCGGCGTTGAGGGCAGCGTCGGCCAAATCTTTCATGCCAAGAGAGTAAATTAGCGCGTCTTTTACTGGCTGATGTACCAGTCGGCCGCCTGGTTCATCCACCAGAATTCGTTTCCCTTGTATCCCGCCAGTTTCTTGTTGTAGGCCTCGACGTCGACCGCCTGGTAAAGGGGAATCTCAGGAATGAGATCCGCCAGCCGCCGCTGGGCCACGGTGTACTTGTCTTTACGATCGCTCAGCTTGACGGAGAGACGCGCCTGGTCGAGTGCCTGGTCGAGCTGTGGATCGCTGATGTAGGTCGTATTCTGACCGACGCAGCCGTTCGACTCGGTGGGGATCTGCGAGCTGTGATACGCCGTATAGGCGAGTGAATCCGGCTCGGCCGGATAGGAATAGTTATTCGTGTACATGGCGAGGTCGAAGTTGTGGCTGTAGATGACGCCGCCGCTGGTGCAGGAGCCGAACATCCGGCTGGCCGGCACGTTCGCGAATGGCTTGATGATTTCGATGCCGATGCTCGCCAGGTCGGCCGCAATGACGACCTCCTGCTCCTCACGCAAGGGCAAGGTGGTTGTAATCAGGTGGAGCGCGACGCAACGGCCCTGGGGATCAGTGCGGAATCCCTTGCACGAGCCTGCGTCCTGCAGCTTGTAGCCGGCGTCGTCGAGCAGTTTGTTCGCCGCCGCCGGATCGTACTGCGTGTGCTTGGCATTCGGATCCAGGCACCAGGCCCCGGTCTGAATGCACATCCAGGCATCGGGTGGCACAGCGGTCTTCCCCAGCAGCAGGGTGTCGACGATCTTCTGCCGGTCGATGGCCATCAGGATGGCTTTTCGAACCGTCACATCCATGAGGAAGGTGTTATGAAGGTTGATATCCAGGTGCTCGGAAGCGCTGTCCAGGATGGTCACAGTCGTGACGTCGTTGAGCCGCGACAGCGGCGGCAGAAGTGAGGGCCGCAGATCCAGTCCCAGATCGATCGCGTTCGTGCGCAGCTCGTTGAGCTCGGTGTTGGGATCGGGATCGAACTTGACGCGGATCTCGTTCAGGTACGGCCGACCCCCACCACCCCACCAGTGGGGATTGCGAACCAGCGTCAGGTGGTCGCCGGTGACCCACTCCTTGAACATGAAGGGCCCGGTGCCAACCATGACTTTGTCGAGGGTGTCCGACCCGTTGTAGCCGCCAGGAATATTGACGGTTACTTTGTCTGTTGTCAGATTCCCGGTCTTGGCCCAGACCTGCTGCAGGAGATGGTCCGGCAGAATGCCGTACGGTCCTGTCCCGAGGGTCAGGTATGCGGCGTAGACGGTCTTGAAATGGACGATCGCGGTGTAATTGTCCGGTAGGTCCACGCTGTCGACCTGGTCCCAGCCGCTCACCGAGACGAGCGGCGTCGGGTTGTTGTTTCGATACTTGAGCCACCAGAAATCGAAGGTCGCCTTGACGTCCTTGGCCGTGAAGGCGACATTGTCATGCCATTTGACCCCGTGGCGGAGCTTCCAGGTGACGTCCATCCTGTCGCCAGTGACCTTGACGTCGCCGTTTTCCAGCGTGGGCACCTCGGTGGCCAGCTCTGGCACCCAGTAGTCAGAAAGCTTGGGGTTGGTGGGCAGCGGGTCCTGATTGGCCCTGACCGTGAGCAGCCCCTCCATGGCCGGGTTGACGTAGGCGCATGCGTGCGACTGCGCGGAGGTGATATTGCAGGCGAGCAGGCTTTCCTGCTCCTGCCATGAGGCCACGGTGATCCTCCCGCCAGGCTTGATCGGGGGGCCGGGGCTGCTGTTGCTCGGGGTACAGGCCACCAGTAAGACGGTGCCGGTGGCGGCAAGAGCAAGCAATCGCAGCGATCGCGACTTGGTGGGCGGGATCTCGGGCTGCATTCTACGGGCGGTCGTCGGACAGGGTCAACGAACGGCCGGCTTTTCTAAGGTTGTCTAACACGCAGTCAATCCAACCACCAGTCGGCCGCGTTCCACATCGTGGTGTCAGGCGCGGCGTTGAGGGCCAGGTTGTGCAGATGCGGGCTCGCCAGGACGACCAGCTGCCGCTCGAACAGGGGCAGCTCAAACCCGAGCCGAGCGTAGGCACGCTCGAACGCAGCATAGGCGTGAGCGCGGTCGACCAGGACGAGCGAGCTCCGGCCACGGTCCAGGCTGCGATTGACGTCCGCATTGTTGAAGCGTCCGAAGTTCGATCCCTGCCCCTGGTTCTGGTCCGTTGGGATCTGCGACGAGTGCTCGAGTGGATAGACGCCATCCGGGTCAGGGCCAATGCTCCAGGTCCACAGCCCGGCTTCAAACTGGCCGCGCTCGAGCAGCCCGCCCTGCGCGTAGCCGCTGAACAACTCGCTCGGGTGAGCGTCGCTGGCGCTCACATCGGCGCCCAGCTTGCGCCATTGCGCCACCAGGTCATCCCGAATGCCATCGCGGAGCGGGCTCCCGACGGCCGTCACGAGATGAAAGCTCAGTCGCCGGCCATGCTTGCTGCGGATGCCATCGGGCCCGACCGTCCACCCGTCGCCGTCGAGCAATCGCTGGGCGGTGGCCAGGTCGTACTCGAGCGCGACGTCGGGATCGTGAAAGGCGCTCAGCGCGCTGGGAATCGGGGACTCCGCGAGTTGCGCCTGATCGTGGAAGAACTTCTTGATCATGCCTGGCCGATCGATCGCCATCCGAAGCGCCTGCAGGAGGGCCGGATCATTCTTCCACGGCGGCGCCTGGCCGGTCATTGGGTTCGGATCCTGCTGGTTGAACGTCGCCTGCTCGTAGGCCAGCTGCGAGCGACGCTGGATGGCCATCGCCCCGACGTTTGACAGGGTCGCCACCTGATCGTCCGGAATCTCGAGCGCCACCGCCACCTGTCCGGCGCGGGCGGCATCGATCAGCTGGCCCGACTCTGGAAAGATCCTATAGATCACGCTGTCCAGGTGCGGCCGCCGACCGGATCGCCCCTGCGACCAGGCGTCGTTCCGGATCAGCGTGATGTGATCATCCGGAACCAATTCGGAAATCTTGAAAGGCCCGCTGACCACATCCGGTCGCGCCCAGAACGCATCGCCGGCCAGCTGCTCGGGCGCCACCGTCGCCAGGCGATGTTGCGGCAGGATCGCTGGAAAGAGCGTCAGATACTTGGGATAAACCCGATCGAAATGCAGCGTGAACCGCAGCGCGTCGTGAATGTCGATCCGGGAGATCGCCGTGTAGCCCTCGGGCGAGAGCACTCCCTGGACGCTCGGGTTGACGATCAGCCGCCAGGTGAAGGCGACGTCGGCCGAGGTGAGTGGCAGGCCGTCCGACCAGCGCAAGCCGGGGCGCAACGAGTAGCTCACGTCCATGGTGCCGGCGCCGCGATTCCAGGTGACATCGCCGTTCCCCAGGGTGGGCACCCGCTGAACCAGGTCCGCTACCGGCTGCAAGCCGGCATCGAGCTGTACCAGCCCCGCGTAGAGCAGCGCGTCGACCTGGGCAGCGGGCACCTCCTGGTTGAACAGGGGCGAGAAGTTGCTCGGGCTCTCCCAGTCACCCACCACCAGGGTGCCGCCTTCATGGCGCGCCGGTTCGGGGCGGTACTGCGATGCCACCGGCGACGGCGAGCCGATGGAGATCCCCTGCACCGATGGCAGGGAGCTGCAGCCGCCGGCAATTGGCAGCAGCGCCAGGGCGAGAACCGCGCGCCTAGATGGTATCGAGGATCTTGCGCCGCTTCCTTTGGAATTCGCTCTCCGTGATCGCTCCGCGCTTGCGAAGCTTTTCCAGCTGACCCATGTCGGAGATCAGGTCCACGAGAGGCGAGGAAAGCCGCTTGCTCAAATGCCGGTCTTCCTTCCCATCGAACTCCGGCGGTCGAGTGTCCCAAGACTTGAGATAAAACAGCGCTTTCAACGCCGTGTAGGGAATGCCCAGCGTTTCGATCCGGTCTTTGTCGACGTTCATCAGCCGCATCGTGAGCCCGTGGCTGGCATGCTGGAGGTCGCCATCGAGGTAGCCCTTGAGGACCTCGCCGTCCTGGAAGCGGATGGCCACCTTTCGCTGAGCGCGCGCCTGCTCTTCGGCGGTGGGCGGCCCGGCTTTGAGCGTAATCCGCTTGATCGAGGGCAGCGGGATGAGGGCGCGTTCGTTGTTGCTGGCCTCGTCCGGCATATCGAGCTCGATATTCGGCTGGTTGAGGCTGAGCGTGCCGACCCGGCCTTCCATGATCTCGTCGTCAAGAAATCTGACGGTAACGATGGTGGCTTTTCCAGCCCCCGAACTGCCCATTTGTGGCCCTCGTGGAAGTGAACGTCAGCGGCATTATAACGAGCCTTTCGCGGAACTCCTGCGAAAAAATCGCGGCCGTGTGACAAAGCTGGAAAATGCGTCCGAGAGTCTTGCCGGGAGCGCAAGACTGGGTGCTATGATTCGCCAGCGACTCGGCGGGAGGGACCTCACGTCGAACGATTTTGCCGAGTCCGGGTGGGATTCAGGGTAGTGACGCGAGTTGCCCGGGGGCCATCGGACCTCGACCTGATCCGCGATTATCTGAGCGGCGACGTCGCCGCCTTCGATACGCTCTTCAAGCGATACCACAAGGCCATCTACGGCCTGACCTTCCGGCTGTTGCGCGACCGGCAGCTGGCCGAGGACCTGACCCAGGAAACGTTCTTCCAGATCCTTCGCACCATCCACCGCATCAACGACAGCTTCAACTTCTCGGCGTGGATCCATCGGATCGCCACCAACCTTTGCTACGACGAGCTGCGCCGTCGAAAGAAATTTCCCGAAGCTCAGGAGATCGATGACGAGGAGAACGAGGATTCTGTCCTCCAGGTGCCCGACGGCGACGCCCGCAAGAGCCCGGAGGTGGCGCTCGAGATCAGCGAACTGCGCGACGCCGTCTGGTCGGTGGCCCGGCGTTTACCCGAGAAGTACCGGCTGGTCCTGACCCTGCGCGAGCTCCAGGGTCTCAGCTACGCGAACATTGCGCGCAAGATGAAGGTCTCCGAAAGCGCGGTGGAAACCCTGCTACACCGAGCTCGACGCCGGTTCAAGGAAGAATATCTCTTCATGGAAGGCAAGGCCCAGACCGAGGAAACGCGCTGCCCCACGATTGCGTACTTGCTCGACAATTTCCCGCCCGGAACCCTCCGGCGGGAGCAACGCAAGATGGTCGCGCAGCACCTCGATTCCTGCCCGGCCTGCTCCGAGCGCTACCCGAACCCGCCGCACCTGCAGCGCAACGACGTCGTGATCCAGCTGAATACCGCCGTCGTGACCCGCCGCCTGACCTCAAGGGCGCGTCATCCAAAGATCTCGTTCATGGATGGCCGCATGCAAGGCGGCTACCGCAAGCACTAGCCCTGCGGGCATCCCGCACCCGTGACGACGAGCCATGCGGGAAATCCCGCAACCCTGACGAAGCTATATTTGCCCGGTGGCCACCGGGGTTCAGATTGTCTTCGACTGTGCCGACCCCGCCAGCCTGGCGAGCTTCTGGGCAGCGGCCCTTCACTACCAGTTGCAGGACCCCCCACCCGGCTTTGAGAGCTGGCCGGCCTGGCTCAAAGCCCAGGGCATTCCAGAGTCTGATTGGAATTCGGCCAGCGCGGTCGTCGACCCGGACGGGCGCGGGCCGCGGCTCTACTTCCAGCGCGTTCCCGAGGGCAAGGTGGTCAAGAACCGGGTGCACCTCGACCTGAACGTCGGCGGACCGAGGGACACGCCCGTCGATGAGCGCCGCCGCCGGGTCGACCTCGAGGTCGACCGACTGGTGCAGCTCGGAGCCCGCAAATCACGCGCCCTGGCCGAACGCGGCGAGTACTGGGTCAACATGTTCGATCCCGAGGGGAACGAATTCGACGTTCAGTAGCGGCTCAGGGCTCGAGACCTTCGAGATCCAGCTGCTGGTAGTACTCGATCTCTTTCGGATACGGCAGCTCTGACTCGGCCAGCTGGATCAGGACACCGTGCGTCTCGCGCGGGTGGAGAAAGAACTCTTTCCAGACGCGGTTGGCATAGTTCGGTCGGAACGGGTGCCAGCCGAGCTGTTCGAGCTCGGCGGCGCGAGCGGCGATGTCGCGCACCCGCAACGTCACGTGATGTAAGCCCTCGCCCCGCTGCTGAAGAAAGTCGTGGACAAAGCCTTCCGAGCCGGCGGGCTCGATGAGCTCGATGACTCCGCCGCCCGGAAACTGAAACTGCGCCCAACGAAAGCCCTGCGCCGCCTCGGTCGCGCCCATCAGGAAGCGGGCGCCGAGCACGTCGCGGATCAGCGGGACCATCGACGCGATCTGCCGGGTCGCAATCGAAACATGGTCGAGCCGGTCGGCTATCCCCGGGCGGTCGTAATCGACGCTCACGCTGGCCGATTCTAGGCGAAGTGTTTAGGATGGGATCAAGGGGAGGTGGCACAGATGTCGACCTTGTCCTATACGCACGGCGCGAGCGCGGTTCCGCTCCTGGGCGAGACGATCATCCAGAATCTGCGGCGCACGGTTCGCCGGGTACCCGATCACGAGGCGCTGGTCGTTCCCTACCAGGGGTATCGCGCCACCTATCGAGAGTTCTGGCACCAGGTCGGCCTGGTGGCCCGTGGCCTGCTCGCCGAGGGCGTTGCCCAGGGTGACCGGGTCGGCATCTGGGCGCCAAATCGGTACGAATGGGTGCTGATCCAATACGCCACCGCCGGGATCGGCGCGATCCTGGTCAATATCAACCCGGCGTATCGAACCCACGAACTCGAGTACGCGCTGCAGCAGTCCGGCACCTCCTTGCTGATCCATGCCCGCGGCTTTCGCTCGGCCGATTACGTGGCGATGGTCAGCGACGTCCGCTCACGCTGTCCTGACCTCCGGGCGAGCTTGATCCTGGAAGACGACTGGGAACGCCTGCTGGCGACCGCCGCCAAGGTCTCGAACGAGGCGCTCGCCGAGCGCGAGGGAGGGCTGCAGTTCGATGACCCCATCAATATCCAGTACACGAGCGGCACCACCGGCTTTCCGAAAGGCGCCACCCTCTCCCACCACAACATCCTCAACAACGGCTACTTCATCGGAAAAGCGCTTGGCTACAGCGAAAACGACCGGGTCTGCATTCCGGTGCCCTTCTACCACTGCTTTGGCATGGTGCTCGGCAACCTGGCGTGTACCACGCATGGGGCCTGCATGGTGGTTCCGGGCGAGGCGTACGACGCACCGGCCGTGTTGCGCACGGTGCAGGAGGAACGCTGCACCTCGCTCTACGGGGTGCCGACCATGTTCATCGGCGAGCTCGACCACCCGGACTTCGGACGTTTCGACCTCAGCTCACTGCGGACCGGGATCATGGCCGGCTCGCCCTGCCCCGTGGAAGTGATGAAGCGGGTGCAGAGCGATATGCACATGCCGGAGGTGACGATCTGCTACGGGATGACCGAGACCTCGCCGGTCTCGACCCAGAGTCACACCGACGACCCGCTGGACAAGCGAGTGCGGACCGTGGGCTCGGCGCACCCGCACATCGAAATCAAGGTGATCGATCCTGAGACGGGCCGGGTGGTCCCACGCGGCAGCCCCGGCGAGTTCTGTACGCGTGGCTATTCCGTGATGCTTGGTTACTGGAACAACGAGGCCGCCACCCAGGAGGCGATCGACACCGCCCAGCCCGTGTTCGACTCGCTGGGCGAGGTCCGCAAGGTCGGCACCCACCGCCGGGCGGCGGCGATGAAGCTGATGAACAACGCGATGCTGGCGCTCACGACGGCAGCCGGGGCCGAGCTGCACGAGGCCGCGGTGCGCGCCGGGCTGACTCGAGAGGAGGCCTTCGAGTGGGATGCATACCGGCGACCTGGCCGTGATGGACGACGACGGCTATCTCAACATCGTCGGCCGGATCAAAGACATGGTGATCCGCGGCGGTGAGAACGTCTACCCGCGGGAGGTGGAGGAATTCCTCTACGCCCATCCAGCCGTGTCTGACGTCCAGGTCATCGGCGTGCCGGACGACAAATACGGCGAAGAGATCATGGCGTGGGTCAAGCTGCGCCCCGGCGCCCAGGTCACCGGCGAGGAGCTGCGCGACTTCTGCCGCGGAAAGATCGCGAGTTATAAGATCCCCCGCTACTGGAAATTTGTCGATGGCTTCCCGATGACGGTCACCGGAAAGGTCCAGAAGTTCAAGATGCGGGAAGCAGCCGTCGAGGAGCTCGGACTCGCAACGGCCGCGGCGGTCCAGACAGCCTAGGCGCCTCCGGTCCGCGGCCGCTCGACGATGAGCTCGATTTCCGTGATTTCGACGGTATGCCAGTGGCGGTCCTGGTCGTCGTGTTCGAGGTCTCCGAGCGGATGACGATGCGCCGGGCGGGCGGTGGCGTGATCGTGCTCGAATGGCGCCTGAAGGCGATGGCGATGGCGGCGTCTGTCGGCCGGCTCCGCCGTCGCGGTCATCACGATGTGGGTGTGGCTGTGCCGGTCGGCGCCGTGGGCGCCGTGCGCGTGCTCGATGACCTCGAGCAACCGGTGCACATGGGGCTCGGCGTCATGGTCATGGCGGTGCTGGTACTCGTCGTCGTGCCGATGCGGCATTGATTCGATGTTAGGCTAGCGGCGACCGCCGCCTGCCGGTCAGCACCAGCCGCAGCGCCCGGGTAGCCGCCAGTACCAGAAGCGGGCGCGCCTGGGCGATCGCCAGCTCGAGGGAATAGGGTTCCGCCACCGTGGCCATCAGGCCGTCAAACAGCGGCCGCAGCTCCGCTTCATCCGCCAGCGTGCCAGCGATCGCAATCACCGGAATGCCGGCGTTCCGGGCGTGCCGGGCGACCGCCGCTGGGCCCTTGCCAAAGCGGGCCGTTTGGGAGTCCAGCCGGCCTTCGCCCGTGATCACCAGGTCGGCTCCCTGCAGCCGCTGGTCGAGTTTCAGGGTCTCCATGACCATCTCGGCACCGGGCCGGAGGCGCGCGCCGGCAAACGCCACCAGGCCGGCACCCAGACCGCCCGCCGCTCCCGCACCCGGCAGTTGCTCGACGTCGACCCCCAGGTCACGGCGAATGATCTCGGCGAGGCGCGCCAGCGCCGCGTCCAACTCCGCGACCATCTCGGGAGTCGCGCCCTTTTGCGGACCATAGATGACGCTGGCGCCATTCGGGCCGGTAAGGGGGTTACTCACGTCGCAGGCAACGTCAACGACGGCCTCGTTCCAGTTCGCGTGGACCCCGCCGGCCTGGATGCGCGCCAGCTTCTGCAGGGCCAGGCCGCCGGGCGGAAGCTCGCGACCCCGTTCATCGAGCAGGTGATAGCCGAGCGCCTGGGCCATGCCGGCCCCGCCATCGTTGGTGGCGCTGCCGCCGATCCCCACGATGAAGCGCCGGGCACCGCCGTCGTAGCCCTGTTGAAGGAGCTCACCGACGCCGTAGGTGGTGGTCACCCCTGGATCGCGGTTCTCGGGCGGCACCAGCGCGAGCCCGGCCGCCTTCGCCATTTCAATCACCGCGGTCGAGCCGGCCTCGATCAATCCATAGTCGGCTTCGACCGGATCGCCCACTGGCCCGCGCACGCGCGCGCCGCGGTGCTCGCCATGGGTCGCCGCGACCAGCGCGTCGACGGTGCCGTCACCACCGTCGGCAATCGGGAGCAGGACGAGGTCGGCGTCCGGGACGGCCACTCGGACCCCCTCGCCAATCGCCGCGGCGGCCTCCAGCGCGGACAGCGACCCCTTGAATGCGTTGGGTGCGATGACGACGCGCATCAGCGCATCGACCGGTCGCCGCCGGGTGTCAGTAAACGGGCGTCAGCCAGCGACGGTATTTGCTGTTGCGGCCCCGGACGATGTCGAAGTAGAGCGTCTGCAGCCGGCTCACCACCGGACCGACCTGGCCATCACCGATCTGGCGGTGATCGACGTCGATCACCGGCGAGATCTGCGCGCCAGTTCCGCAGAGAAAGATCTCATCGGCGACGTAGAGCTCGGAACGATCGACGGAACGTTCCACGACCTCGAGGTCGAGCTCGTTGCGGAGCAGTTCCATCATGCCGAGTCGGGTCAAACCCTCGAGGATGTTATCGGACGTCGGCGGCGTTACGACCTTGCCATCGCGCAGCAGAAAGATATTTTCCGCGCTGCCTTCGCAGACGTGACCCTCGTGGGTCAGCATGATCGCTTCGTCGAAGCCGTTTTCCATCGCCTCGGTCTTGGCCAGCGCGGAGTTGACATAGATGCCGGTGATCTTGGCTCGGGCGGGGGCGGCGTTGTCGTCGACCCGCCGCCAGCTCGACACCATGCAGCGGATGCCGCGCTCGATGTCGACGTAATTGCCGAACGGGGTGACGTAGATCGCGAACGAATCTCTCAGATTGTGGAGCCGGACGCCGATCTCTTCGGAGCTCTTGAAGGCCAACGGGCGAAGATAAATATCCTGTCGGAAGTTGTTTTTGCGGACGAGCTCGATGCTGGTCTTACAGAGCTCGTCCAGGCTAATCGGGATTTTGAGCTTTAGCACCTTCACCGAGCGCTGCAGGCGGGAAAAGTGCTCCCGCAATTTGAGGACGAACAGCTGCTCGTGCTCGGGGCTCCAGTAGCCACGGATGCCTTCGAACACCCCGGTGCCGTAGTGCAGGGCGTGGGTCATCAGCCCCAGGCGGGCGTCCGCGTACCGCTTGAACTCGCCGTCCAGATAGACCCAGTACTGGGCCTGCTCTTTCTTTCGGGCTTCAGCCGCGCGGGTGACGCCCTCTGCCTTGATCGCCATCGAGAGACGACCTCCTTTGTGCCTTTCGAACAGGCTCCGTGAACTGGGTCCCGTCGTCGCGCTGCTGGACCCTGAGTCGATTATATGCCGCTTCCGGCGACTGGCATAGAGCCAAAAAGTGTAACGAAACGAGGGCGAAATGAGTTCAAAAAATGCTGTGCTAAGCTTGGGGCGCCGGTGGCACCCTTACGTATGAACCCCCGGGTGGTGCGCTGGTTCACCCCCGGCCTCCACGTCAAACGCTGGCTCATCCTGCTCATCGTCGGCATGGTGCTGATCAGCCTCGGGATCGGCTACGCCCTGCGGAACATCTACTCCTCCGGTGTTCGGCTCCCCCCGGTCTTCTACTACCTGACGCTGCAGTTCCTGGACCGTTACGTCCGGGGGGCGCTCTTCCTGGCCCTCGGTCTGGGCATCATCCTGTTCGCCCTGTACAAGCTGACCCAGTCGGTCCTGGGACCCTTCCTGCCGGGGCGAGACCGGGCGCTTTCCGAGATCATTTACAACTTCCGCTTCCTGCAGAAGGGCCCCCGGGTGGTCGCGCTGGGCGGCGGGACCGGGCTGTCGACCCTGCTGCGCGGCCTCAAGAAGTACACCGGCAACCTGACCGCGATCGTCACCGTCGCGGACGACGGCGGGAGCTCTGGCCGGCTTCGCGCTGAATACCGGATCCTGCCGCCGGGGGACTTCCGGCAGTGCATCACGGCGCTGGCCGACGTCGAGCCCCTGATGACCACCCTCTTCCAGCACCGCTTCAAGGAAGGGAGCCTGAACGGGCACTCGTTCGGGAATCTTTTCATCATGGCGATGGCCGAGATCACCGGCGATTTCGAGCACGCCATCCGGGAGTCCGGGCGGGTCCTGGCGGTTCGCGGCCAGATCGTGCCGTCGACCCTGCGGGACGTCACCCTGATGGCCGAGATGGCCGACGGACAGACCAGGGTTGGCGAGTCCAGCATCCCCCATCCCAACGGTGACGGCGACGGCGCGGTCGCCACCGCGATCAAGCGCGTCTTCCTGCAGCCGGAGCCCACCATCAACCCGGAGGCCGAAGAAGCCATCCTGAACGCCGAGATGATCATCGTCGGCCCGGGCAGCCTGTACACCAGCATCCTGCCGAACCTCGTGGTGGACGGCATGGCGGAGGCGCTCAAAGCTTCACCGGCGATCAAGGTCTTTGTCTGCAACGTCGCCACCCAGCCGGGCGAAACCGACGCGTTTCGCGTCAGTGATCACCTCAAAGCGATCGAGGGCCACCTGGGGACGAATATTTTCGACTTCGTCGTGGTCAATAGCAACAACAACTTCCCGCTACCGCCGTCCGCCCAGACGGCCGGGATCAAGCGAGTGGTCTACGATGCCGCGACCGTCAACCAGCGCAGCATCCATGCGGTGCTCGTCGACGTGGTCAACCCACGGATCTCGACGCACCATGACCCGGACAAGCTGGCCCGCGCCATCATGAAAAAGATCTGGCACTCCTGAGCCGCACCCAGCCCCCGGTAAAGGCATCTTCACCGAAGAACGCGGCCAGCGTGAAGATCGCGCCGCCGATGATGTCGACGACATAGTGCTCGCCAAGGTAGACGATGCTCAGCCAGACGCACGCCGTGTAGACCAGCGTCGGCCAGGCGCGCCGCCCCCACAACCGTAGGGCGAAGAGCGTACCCAGCAGGGGGAAGGCGGCGTGCAGCGATGGCATCGCGGCGTACTGGTTCGGGGTCAGCCAGTGGTAGATGGTGGCCGGAATGGGGACGCCCGGAAGATCGGTGAAGCTGGGCAGGGTGTGGTCGATGATCTTCGCGACGCCGGGAACGGCCTTCCAGGGCGGGGCCACCGGCAGCAGGAGATAAAACACGAAGGCGGCGAAGGACATCGCGATGAGCGCCCGGGAGAACCGCAAGAATGTCCGCCGATCGACGATCCAGAACAAATATCCGAGCCCGAGCGGGAAGGCGAAGTGCAGGAAGTAGAACATGGTGGCCGCGATGTCGTACCAGCTCACCTGACCGGCATGGTAAAAGCCCTGCTGCAATTCCAGGCTAGGCACCGTTCCGAAGCTGATCCATCGCTCGAGGCCGGTCACGTCGTGGATGGGCATCCCGAATTTGCCGCCCAGGCCACGCAGATACTCGTAGGAGAGAAACAAGACCAGGAATGGGATCCAATCCGCGAGGAACAGGCGGGCCCGCCCCAGCACCAGGGCGGCGATCAGCATCAGGATCAGCAGGCGTTCGGGTGAGACGGAGAGGTGAAGGACGAACACCATGAAGAGAGTGACCACCCCCAGGTAGCCAGCCACGAGCGAGGGGAGGAGCCAGGCCCGCCGGCGGCGGACGGAGGGCCGCGCGGAGGCGTCAGCCGGCTGCACCGAACGAGCTTAATTAAAGGCGGCTGAGAAGCTGTCCGGAAGATGGGATTTGGCGAAAACCGCCGTTATATTGAGGCCAAAATGGCGGAGCCCGCCCCGGACGCCACGTCCGCCGCCCGCAGCCCGCGGGTCCTCGTCGTCGACGACGAGCGCAGCATTGTCGACTTTATTCGGCTGGGCCTGCAGTACGAGGGCTTCCAGGTGCAAACGGCCCCCGACGGACAGGCGGCGCTGCGGCTGATCAGCGAATTCAAGCCGCACGTGGTGGTGCTCGACATCATGATGCCGAAACTCGACGGGCTGGCGGTGACCGAGGCGATCCGCGGCAACAAAGACACCGGCGTCATCATCCTGTCCGCCCGTGACGAGGTGCAGGACCGGATCAAGGGGCTGGAGGTTGGGGCGGATGACTACCTGGTCAAACCCTTCGACTTCGGCGAGCTGCTGGCTCGAATCCGAGCGGTCATGCGCCGCCGGAATCCGAACGCCGGACCGCAGCTACAGGTGCAGGACGTGACGATGGACGAAGCCACCCGCGAAGTTCGGCGCGACGGCCGCGCGATTGAGCTTTCCGCTCGGGAGTTCGACCTTCTGCGACTGCTGCTGATGCACCCCAACCAGGTGCTGCCCCGCGACCGCATCCTCGACCAGGTCTGGGGTTATAACTTCTTCGGCGACGCCAACAACGTCGAGGTCTATATCCGGTATCTCCGCCAGAAGCTTGGCGACGAAAAGCACGCGCTGATCCAGACGGTGCGGGGAGTCGGATACCGGATCAAAGCATGACCCGGGCGTCGCGCGGCTCGTGATGTCGCGTTTCCGCTCGCTCCGCTGGCGGCTCACGTTTCTCTATCTCGGACTCCTGTCTGTTCTTCTGCTGGCCGGCGGGGTGGCGCAGTATTTCGCCGCCCGCGAGGTGCTCTTCCGCACCAACGCCGATGCGCTGAGCAGCGAGTACGCCGCCGATCTTCTGGCGTTCCGACGGCAGATCGGCACCACCGCGCGGCCAGCCGCGGCACTTCGGGCCCTGATGCTCTCGAAACAATTCGCCACGGAGCTGGCCTCGGGCCATACCTCGGCGGCCATCTTCGATGCGAACGGCGGACAGTGGCAAGCCGTATCTGCCGGGATCACCCCGGATCAGCCGCCTCCGACCCTGACCACGACGGATTACCTGACTGCGATCCGCACCAAACCGAAGGCTTACTACCTGGCCACCGCGGCCGATGGCTCCACGCATCTGGCCGTCCTCAACGTGATTCGCGTGGGGACCAAGCCTGTCGGGGTCGTGCAATTGTCGATCCCCACCGCCGTCATCGACCAGACATTGCAGGCGGACCGCCAACTGGCGATCGTCGGCTCGCTCCTGGTGCTGCTGGTGGCTCTGCTGCTCAGCCCGCTGATCATCGGTCGCGCACTGCAACCCCTGGAGCAGATGTCGACCAGCGCTGGTGCGCTGGCAGCGGGCGACTATAAGCAGCGGGTCAGCGCGCCAAGAACCCAGGACGAAATCGGGAAACTCGCCGCCGCCTTCAACCA
>Ga0209577_10002168_pt1 | contig 19072 bp, 15 predicted proteins | sample GraSoiAngelo_109_FD_185874 | JGI IMG/M metagenome (GOLD analysis project Ga0209577, IMG submission 185874) | Grasslands soil microbial communities from the Angelo Coastal Reserve, California, USA - 14_0903_12_20cm (SPAdes) (version 2) | ecosystem: Environmental > Terrestrial > Soil > Grasslands...
TGAAGTCGAGCTGCCGGATCCCGAGCACGCCGGGCCGCGGCATGAAGTCCACGTGCCCGGTCGTCTCCCAGATCCCCGTGCGGCGGACGAAGCCCAAGGGCGGGGCGAACCCCGAGTCGATGCGGTAGAGCGAGACGAAGTTGTCGAACAGGTCGTTCGGGTTGTCGGTCGAGAGCCGCCACGCGAGGGGAGTCCCAGGCACCCCCGGCGCTTGGCTGGCGGCAATCCAGAACTTGGGCTCGAGGTTGGCCCCATGGACGACGAGCGGGAGGTCGACGTCCAAGCCCCCCGCTCGCTGCACACCTTGCCCACCGGATGATGCGTGGAGCGTGCCGATCGCCCCGACGTACGACCGGTCGAACAGGTCGTGCTGGACCCGAACCACCGCGTCGTTGGCCTTGTCTGCCCCGCCGGTCTGCGCGTCGAGGACACCGATTCTCCATGGCCCGAGCCGCCCGTAGAGCCGGCCCCCGGCGAGGATCGGCACCGGCGCACCGCTCGTGTCGAGGCCGATGCGGCGCGAGTAGAACAGCTGCACTCGGCCCGGTGTGCCGAGGTCGAGCAAGCTACTCGATTCGAGGAAGAACTGGCGCTTCTCGGGGAAGAAAAACGGAAATCGGGTAAGGTTGATGACCTGCTGGTCGGCTTCCACCTGCGCGAAGTCGGTGTTGACGGTGACGTCCGCGGTCAACGTCGGCGACATGCCGAGCTTAGCATCGACCCCGCCCTTGCCGCCGAAATAACCACCCGTTGTCTCCCCGCCGACGCTGTCGTGCTCCGTCTCCACGGCCCGACCGAGCGCATACGGGTACAGCTCGAGATCGTGGGGACGGTGCAGATCCCCGAGATCGGTGATCGTTCCTTCACTGCTCAGGCGGTAGAACCCCTGCGCCCGGCCGTACGAGCGCCACAGGTCTTCCTCGTTCTTGCGTCGAATGAAGCGCCGGACATTGAACCCGAACTCCGGGTTGGTCCCGGCGTGAAACCGCAGCGCGAGCAGCGGGATGCGAAACTCGGCCGTCCATCCAGCACTGTCGCGCGAGACAGCGACCTCCCAGATACCGTTCCAGTTCTCGTTCAAGTCGTCGACGCCTGAGAACTGCGCGTCCCACAAGGCGCCGTTCGGATTGGTGGCGAACACGAAGGCGCTCCGACGGTCGTCGAAGCTATCGATCAGGAGCTGGACGTTGTCGTCGCTCGAAAGATCGGCATCCCGGCGGAGCTGGCTGGCGCGCAGGCTGCGCATGTTGGAGTCGTAGCAGCGCACGACGATGTAGACAGCGTCGGCGTCATGCGCCACCTTGACGACCGTCCGCTCCGTGGCGGGGGAGCCCTCGAGCGGTTCGCGCTGGCGGAAGTCGTCGATCGAGTCCGCTGCCGCCCAGAACGGCTCGTCGAGCCTGCCATCGAGCGTCACCGGCGCCCGGATCAGCGTAGCTCGAATCGTCGCGGAGCTCGCTCCGCTGCCTCCCGAGTTATCCCGTTGAGCCGCTCCCATACGAGCCAGTAGACTGACCCCCGCGAGCGCGATGCTGACCCGCGTCCTCACCACGCGTTCTTGAGCACGAGCCCGACAACTCCCGCCGCAAGAATCAACACTGGTTCCGGGATCTTCTTGGGGACCAGCAGGAGCGCCAACGTCACGAGCGCGATGAGGATCGTTGGCCCGTCCATGAGCGCCCGCCGCCCGAGGATCACGGCGGCTCCGGCGATGGCCCCCGTGGCTGCGGCCGTGACGCCATCGACGAACGCTTTCACCTGTCGGTTCTTGGCCACTCGATGGAAATGGGGAGCCAAGAGCACGGTGATGAGATACACGGGCAGGAAGACCCCAATCGCGGCGAGGATCGCGCCGGCGAGTCCCGCCACGAGGTAGCCGATGAACGCGACCGTGATTACCACAGGCCCCGGTGTGATCATTGAAACGGCCACGGCATCGATGAACTGCCGCTCTGTGAGCCAGTGGAACTGGCGGACTACTCCCCCGTACAGGAACGGCACGATCGCGAGGCCGCTTCCGAACACGAAGAGGCTGGCGCCAGCGAAATACGTAAGAATCTTCCAGAGTACTCCCACCGACGCCGGGCCGCCGAGACCGGCGGCGATCCCGGGAGCGACCGGCAGCAGCGCGAGAGAGGGGCTCGCCGGAGTCGTCTGCCGTCCTCGGAGCAGCATCGGCACGAGCCCGCACACCAGGAAGACCCAGATGATCTCGGACTCGGTCCAGGCTGTCACCACCGCGCTCACGGCGAACAGAATCCAGAGCAGGTGATCTCGGCCCAGCGTCATCCGCACGAGTTTCAGCGCACTGCGGGCGATGATGGCAATGACCGCGGCGCCGATCCCGTAGAACAGCCCTTGCATCCAGGGCAGTCCGCCGAAGCGGACGTACAGCCCGGATAAGACGAGCACCATGAGAAACGAGGGCGCCACGAACGCGATCCCGACCAATGTCGCGCCGAGCACCTGGCCACGCACCCAGCCGAGGTAGATCGCGAGCTGGGCCGCGAGCGGGCCCGGGGCGAGCTGCGCAAAGGCGAGGCCCTCCTTGTACTCCTGCGCGTCGATCCAGCCGCGCTGCTCCACCAGGTCCTGTTGCATGTGTCCGGCGAGCGCAATCGGCCCGCCGAACCCCAGGGTGCCGAGCCGCAGGAAGTAGAGGAGAAACGCCCGCAGGCTCGAACGCGCGACCGCGCGGGTCGTCATCGTCGCGATGTCTTCTTGGCCTTGCGCGCTGCGCCTGTCTCGGCCGCGGTGGCCGCCAGCGCCGCGTACAGCGCGTCGAAGAGCGCGGCGCCGTGCGCCAGCCGCGCGGTGTCCTCCGCGTCCTGCTGCGCGATGCCGGCGATCAGTCGCTCGACCCCGGACGCCTCGGGCCGCCCGAACTTGGCTTCCTTGCAGTCGATGTCGTGCACGATCTCCGCGATGACGCGGAGCGCGCGATCGTCGAGCCCGAAGCGCGCCACGAGCGTCTCGAAGGTGCAGGCATCCCCCTCGTGCGTGTACTCGGCCTCGAACATGTCGAACCGGAGCTCGCCTGGCCGCGGCCGGTATCCCTCGGCGGCGACGAACTTGAACTGCGCTTTCGAGTCGATGAACCGGCCAATGAGCCACGCGCTCGCGATGCGATCGATGTAGACCCCCTCCCGGGTTACCCACGTGGCACCGCGGGGCGCCTGGACGCGATGAGCTGGCGGTGGGTCTTGCGTCTCCCGCGGACGCAGCCGCGCCTCGAGCCGCGCGACCTCTTCCTGGGCAGCCCGACGGCGCGGGGCCCCGAAAAAGTCGATGGCGACGACGTCAACGAGGCGCCGTTTCAGCCGGTTGAGATCGCCCACGACCTGGCCGCGGCCCTTGGTTGCGTTGCGCAGGCGTTGCGCGGCCGCCACGATCTCGCCGTAATCCGCGTTCCGAGCGGTGCGAAACAGACTCTCGATCTGGGTGTCGGTGAGGCCATCCACGAAGCTGGCCTCGCAGACGGAGGCTTCCCCCCCGCCGGCGACGATCTCCCGGCTCTGCCATTGGAAGTCTTCGACCGTCTCGTCCGACCGGGGGAGCACGTACACCGAGTTCTTGATCGCGACCGCGCCGAGATGTTGCAACCTGCGTCCCACCTTGACCCGGAAGTAGTCGGGCTTGGGCGGGATCTGGTGGATGAGGAGGACCCAGCGGTTCGCAGCGGACTGCGGCATGTCGATGTCACCTCCCAAACGAATCTCTTGACTATCACAAGTGTATCATGCGAGAATTTTGCGAGCAAGCTTTGAGACGATTGGAATCAGCTCACCGGAGGAGGCATGCGCGAGAGAGCGGGGTGGCCGCATTGGTGGTGGAGAGCAGGAGTCTCGGGTGTTGCCGCGCTGTTGCTGATCGGAGCGGCCTGCTCGCGGGAGCGCGAAGAGGGCGAACGGGAAGAGGAATCGGCAGAGTCAGCCGTGCAGGAGCAGCACGAAAAGGCCCAGACCCAGCGGACCCTTGCGCCCATCGACTGGAAGCAGGTGGACGCAGGGCTCGGAAAGTCCGGGGCGCTCCAGCCGGACGGGGCCTACAAGGTAGGGATGCCGCGCAGTGACCTCCACGTCACCAGCGGCGGTGTGGCGGTGAAGGCCGCGCTGGCGCTCGGCTCCTGGGTCGCGTTCAAGCAGGTGAGCGACACCGAGACGATGCTGATGGGCGACCTCGTGCTGCTCGAGCGCGAGGTCAGCCCCGTCCTCGGCAAGCTCCAGGATGGGGGGATCGAGCAGACCGCGCTGCACAACCATCTCCTGCATGAATCCCCGCGGGTGATGTACATGCACATCGGCGGGCACGGCGCGCCGGCGAGGCTCGCGGCGGCGGTCCACGCCGCGCTCGCCCTCACCACCACGCCGTTCGGGGCGCCCGGGGCGGCGACGCCCGTCGGAACCTTCGGCATCGACACCGCGCAAATCGGGCAAATCCTCGGGTATCACGGGAAGGTCAACGGTGGCGTGTTTCAGGTCGGCGTGCCGCGAGCTGAGAAGATCACCGCGGACGGGATGGACGTCCCGCCGTCCATGGGCGTGGCCACGGCGATCAACTTCCAGCCGACGGGTGGTGGCAAGGCGGCGATCACTGGCGACTTCGTCTTGATCGGGCGTGAGGTGAACCCCGTGATCCGTGCCCTGCGCGACAACGGGACCGCCATCACGGCCCTCCACAGCCATATGCTGACCGACAGCCCGCGCCTGTTCTTCATGCATTACTGGGCGAACGACGACGCGCTCAAGCTGGCGCACGGGCTCCGCGCCGCGTTGGACAAGATGAACGTCAAGAAGGCTGGTTAGGGCATCAGTTCACGACACTGAGATCGGGGGTACCATGAACATGACGAGGAAGGGATGGTTTGTCCCGGTTCTAGCCGCGGCAGCGATGTGCTGGGGCAGCACGCTCGCGGCCCAGGACAACGACAAGCCAGAGGGCACCCAGACTACGCTGGCAAAGGCCGTTATGGGCGCTCGGGTGCCCCTCGAGCGGGGTCTGGCGGCGAGCGCGAGTCACGGCCAGGCGATTTCAGCAAAGTTCGAGATGGAGGAGGGCAAATTCCAGCTCTCTGTTTATACGCTGAAGGACGGCAAGTACTTCGAGGTGATTGTCGACCACAACAGCGGTAAGGTCGTCAAGACCGAGCCGATCACAGAAGCCGAGGACTACACCGCTGCACAGAGCCAGAGCGGGGCGATGGCGAAGGCGAAGGTCCCCCTGCGGGCAGCGGTGGAGAAGGCCCTGCGAGACAACGCCGGCTATCACGCAGTCAGCATCACGCCGTCGTTGAAGGATGGCCGCGCGGTCGCGGACGTCACGCTCGCAAAGGGTGAGGAGCTCAAGACTGTTTCGGTGCCGTTGTAACGACTGCTGACGTGCGAGACTAAGAACGACGACCCCCTGATGACCTGTGAGGGGGTCGTGTGCTGTGGGCCTCCCCCCTTGACCTCCCCGCCATGGCTGTAGACAATCTACATCCTGTGGATGTAGATTGTCTACATCCTGGGACTGGACCGCCCATGAACCGACCGCGCGCGCTCTCCCGCATCGAGCTGCTCCAGGGCACGCTCGACCTCATCATCCTCCAGACGCTGCGCTGGGGCCCGCGCCACGGCTACGGCATCGCACAGATGATCCGGGCGTCGTCCGACGAGGTCCTGCACGTCGACACCGGCTCGCTCTACCCTGCCCTGCACCGGCTCGAGCGTCAGGGATGGATCGCCGCCGAGTGGAGCAAATCCGAGAACAAGCAACGCGTGCGAGTCTACACATTGACCGCGAAGGGGCGGAAGCAGCTGGAACGGGAGCGATCGCAATGGGAGCAGCTGAGTCACGCGATCGCGGCGATTCTCGCGCCCCCGGCCGCGAGTGAGCCATGAGCCCGAGCGACGACGAGATCCAGGAAGAGATCGCCGCCCACCTCCGCATGGCGATCGCCGACAAGATGGCGCGTGGCGCGTCGCGTGACGAAGCCGAGCGGGCGGCGCGCGCCGAGTTCGGCAACGTCACCCACGTCGCCGAGGTGACGCGCGAGATGCGGGGTGGCCTCTGGCTCGAGCGCCTCGGGCAGGACCTGCGCTACGGCTGGCGCGCCCTGCGCCGCACCCCGGCGTTCACCGCCGTTGCCGTTGCCACGCTCGCCCTGGCGATCGGGGCCAACAGCGCCGTGTTCACGGTCGTCGACCGCGTGCTGCTGCAGCCGTTGCCATTTCGCGACCCCGGCCGGTTATATGCCGTCTCTTACCTCCCGACCAACCTGCCGTTCGAGCTGCCGCCCGGCCTCGACGACCGCCTGTATCTCGAGTATCGGCGCCACGACCTGCGCTTCGAGCGCGTCACCGGCTACCAGCGCCAGGAGCTGACGCTGAGCGGTGTCGGAGACGCCACGCGCGTTCCGGGCGCACGCGCCAGCGCAACCTTCTTCGCGGTGCTGGGCGTGCAACCAGCCGTGGGGCGCGGGTTCACGCCGGAAGAGGATGAGGCGGGCAACGATCGCGTCGTCATCCTGAGCGATCTCCTGTGGCGTACCCGATTCAACGGCGATCGCGGTGTCCTCGGCACGACGATCGTACTCGACGGCATCTCCCGCACCGTGGTCGGAATCATGCCGCGCGGCTTCACATTCCCCGCAGCCTCCCAGCTGTGGACCCCGTTGGCGCTGCGATTGGACCCGGGAAACTCGTTCATCTTCCCGGTCGTGGGGCGGCTGCGCACTGATGCCACACCCGAGCAGGCCAAGAGCGAGCTCGTGGCGATCGCGCGCGCGATGCCGGCGGACCCGCGTGCGGCGGGGCTGACGCCGGCCGCGGCGATCATCCCGCTCCAAGACACGGTGACGGGGAAGGCCCAGGCGTCGCTCTACATCCTGGCGGGCGCGGTCGCCTTCGTGCTCCTCATCGCGTGCGCCAACGTCGCCAATCTGCTGCTGATTCGCGCCGCGACGCGGCGCCACGAGATGGCGGTGCGCGTCGCGCTGGGCGCGAGCCGCGCGCGCATTGTGCGGCAGCTGCTGACCGAGAGCGTGCTGATCGCACTGCTCGGGGGCACGGCGGGGATCATCGTGGCCTTCGTCGGCCTGCACGCCCTCCTCGCCATGGCTCCTGCCGGGCGCATCCCGCGGATCGACGAAGTGCACCTGAACGGCTGGGTGCTCGGGTTCACCCTCACCGTCTCGCTCGTCACCGGCATCCTCTTCGGGGTGGTGCCGGCCCGGAGCGGCGCGCGCCGCGAACCGCGCGAAGCCCTCGGCCACGGCATGCGTCTCGTGGGTGGACCCCACAGGCGCCTCCGGGCCGGCTTCGTGACCGGCGAAATCGCGTTGGCGCTCGTCCTCATGACCGGCGCGGGACTGATGATCAAGAGCTTCCTGGTGATGCGCTCACTCGATACCGGGTACGACGCCTCACGCGTCGTGACGATGGCCGTCGATCTCCCCCCCAGCGCGTATGCCGACGCGACGCGCATCCGGGCGTTCCACACGCAGCTGTTGGAGCGCCTGGCGCGGATCCCCGGTGCCGACGCGGTCGGCGCCGTGTCGTTCCGTCCGATGGCGGGCATGGGGATCATGGGCAACTTTTCGGTGGCGGGCCCGACGCCCTTGCCGCACGGGTACTCGGTCGACAAGCCGACGGTGAGCCCGGGCTACTTCCGTGCGCTCGGGATCCGCATCCTCGCGGGGCGCGACTTCACGCCCGCCGACCGCGGGGGTGCGCCCGGCGTCGTGGTGGTCAGCCAATCGGTTGCCCGGCGCCTGTGGCCCGGTCAGGACGCCGTCGGGAAGCGGATTTCGATGCAGGACGACCCGGGCCCAACCGACTGGCTCACCGTCATCGGCGTCGTCAACGACGTCGTCCAGGACGAGCAGTTGACGCGGCATTCGACGATCTATCTGCCGTATCTCCAGATGACCTCGCCGGGCTTCATCAATCACATGACATATGTCGTTCGCCCGGCGCCAGGCGCGGCGAACGTCGCCCCGGCGATGCGCGCCGCGTTGCGCGACGTCGACCGAGCGGTGCCGGCGCAGGCGCTGCAGACGATGGACCAGTCCATGCTGGAGACGATCGCCGAGCCAGTGTTCCAGATGCGACTGTTGACCGGATTCGCCCTGCTCGCGCTGTTGCTCGCCGCGCTCGGCACCTATGGCGTGCTCGCCTACGACGTGACGGAGCGCACGCGCGAGATCGGCCTGCGCCTGGCGCTCGGTGCCACTCCCGGGAATGTGCTCCGCATGGTGCTGTGGCGGACGGCCGCGCTCGCCCTTGCCGGCACCTTGCTCGGTCTCGGCGGGGCGCTGATGTTGACCCGAGTACTCACCAAGTCCCTCTTCGAGGTGAAGCCGACCGATCCGGTGACGCTCCTAGCGGTCACCGTCGTCCTGGTGCTCGTGGCGCTCGCGGCGGGGTTCGTCCCGGCGCAACGGGCAACCCGGATCCGGGCGCTCGTGGCGTTGCTGCAGGACTGACCGAGCCGAAGCGCGTCCCCTAACGAGCCTTCTTGGCGATGCACTCGATCTCGACGGCGATGCCACCCGGCAGCGCGCCCGCCTGGATGGTGGTGCGCGCCGGAAACGGCGCCGTGAAGAACGTCCGATACACCTCGTTCATCGCGGCGAAATCGTTGATGTCGCGCAGATACACGTTGCACTTCATCACGTCATCGAGCGACGAGCCGGCCGCCTGGAGAATCGCCCGCAGGTTCTCCAACGTCCGCTTCGTCTCCGATCGCACGTCGCCGAGCTCTCGTTGCCCGGTCTGTGGATTGGTGGGTCCCTGGCCGGCAACGAAAATCAAATCTCCCTCGACGACCGCCTGCGAATACGGACCCATCGGCTTCGGCGCCTGCTCGGTCACAACGGCGTGTCTCATTGACTCCTCTGCAATCGTTTCCACAGGTGATGAACGGGAAATCCTGCCGCCGCAATGCCCAGGCCGTAGACCGGCGAAAAGTTGCCGACCTGGATCTGTCCCCACACGATGGCCGACACACCAACGACGGTGCCAACCACGAACACCAGCGGCACCCACGGATAGGCAGGCGTGCGGAACGGCCTAGGGTGTTCAGCCATCTTCCGTCGCAGCACGAACACCGCCCCGACGGCAAAGATCAACGCGGCCCACTCGACCACCACGAAGTAGGTCGTGAGCGTATCGAAATCCCTGAGGACGAGGACCATGATGATCGCGACCGCCCCCTGGATCATGAGCGCCGCCCACGGCGTGGCCCACCGTGGATGGGTAGCCCCTAGAAAGGAGAAGATCAGGCCGTCGCGCGCCATCGCGTAGGGGACCCGCGGCTTGGCGAGTAAGTTGCCGTTGAGCGCGCCGAAAATGCTCGTCATGATCGCGAGCATGATGACGGCGCCACCGGCGGGTCCCGCGATCGCCGTCATGACCGTCCGCGCAATCGCCTCTTTTTGCTGCGCCATGATGCCGACCGGCATCACGTACAGGTAGGCCAGATTCGCGCCGACGTACAGCGTGACGATGACCAGCATCCCCACGATGATGATCCGCTTCATCAGTCGCTCCGGTGCCACGACCTCGCCTGCGATCATGCTGACGGCAATCCAGCCGTCGTAGGTCCAGATGACCGCCGCGACCGCGCGCGCCAGCCCGCCACCCTGCACGGCACCGCCTTCGGTAAGGTGGGAGACACTGCCCTGCCCCAACAGAAACGCGCCGAGGATGATCGCCACCAGCGCGGTCACCTTGACCAGGGTGGTCACTTCGCTCACGGCGGCCCCGACGCGCGCCCCCAGCACGTTGGCGCACGTCAGAATGACGATGGCGGCGATCGCAATGGCCTGTACGGTCGCCGCGTGGGCCGACGCGCCCAGCAAGTTGAGCAGGAATTCCGCGAAGACGGTGGCAAGCGACGCCACTGCGGTGGGTGTCGTGACCAGGACATACAACCAGCCGAATACGAACGCGGCGGCATCGCCATAGGCCTCGCGCAAGAACACGTAGACGCCGCCCGCCCGCGGCAAGAGCGTGCTCAGCTCCGCTACCGCGAGCGCGCCGCAGATGCTGATCAGACCGAAGGCCGTCCAGAGGCCCATGATGACGAGCGGATTGGGGACGAGCCCGGCGATCGTGGGTGGCGTGCGGAAGATCCCGCTGCCGATCGTGATGCCGACAATGAGCGCCGTTCCGCCGGCGAGCCCGATGACGCGGCGGAGATCGTGCGGCGGTGACTGAATCACTTCCGCGACTTCGACTTCGTCCTGAGCTCCTCGAACCAATTCTCGACGACGATCAGTCTGTCGGGCGTGCCGGTCTGCAGCGGCCGAATCATCAAGAAGCGGCGGTCGTCTAGGGCCACTGCATACTGTGGAGTAAATCGCAGGGACGAGAATCCCGCGGCCGGGAAGAGCGCTACGGAGCGGCCGAGCGAGAATGTCGGATTAGTGTGTACCTCGATCGCCACGAGGTCCCCGGAGGCGTCGCGATAGAACAACTCGTTCCCGCGATGGGACCAGAGCGGCTCGGTCCCCCCGCCCGCCGAAATCGCCCGCTTTCCCGCGCCGGTGTTTGGAAATGGCACTACGTATATCTCGTCCTCGCCGCTCTCGTTCGAGCTGTACGCCAACCATCTCCCGTTGGGTGAAAAGACGGGAGACATTTCGGTGAACCTGGTCGCCACAACGGGCACCGGCGCCGTATCGATTCCGGGCCGTATCCCGAGAATGTCACCCGCACCGGGTGTCGCTATGTCGGTCTGGAAGAGCAGCCATTTCCCGTCGGGAGACCAGCGCGCATTGTACAGGTTCCCCTTCTCATGGAGCTGCATCACAGCCTGTGCACCGCCATCAGCCCGCTTGGTCCAGAGATCGACTGCGCCTGTCGCGTGGCTCGAGGAGAACGTCACGGATCTGCCGTCCGGTGTCCACCCGGGGCCATAATTGTCCATTCCCTCCAGAGTCAACTTTATGCTCGGGCCTCGGTCAAGCCGTTTGACCCAGATATTAGTGGGCTCAGCATTAGCGACCCTCGCTACGGCGAGCCACTTCCCGTCCGGTGAGAGGGCTGGGAAGCCCACGTAGGTACAGGGCCAATCAGGATCGACCGCCTGCGCTTTCCCGTCGCGCGTGACCCACACGAGCTCCTGCTTGCCCTCTCCCGCGCCGGTCGCATAGACCAGCGTTCCTGTCGCTGAAACCGCGAGGTCCGCTGAGCCGCCCAGGAACCCTAACCGCATACCTTCGGTAAGCGCGGTCGGCTCGCCCGTGACTTTCAGGGAATTCTGATCGAAGGGCACGACCATCAATGTCTTGTTCGTCGTCACATAGAGGAGGTGGCCCGACGTCGTGTAGCGTGCGTACATCGCGTCGTCCACGATCACCCGGTGTTTCCCTGACGGGATGTCGGCCACAGCGATCGAGAGCGAGATCCTCCCTCTTGCTCCGCCCTTTCCCCTGAACCTGACCGTAAACAGCACGCCTTTTCCGTTGGGCAGCACGTCGGGCCATGCGTGATCGATCTCTCCACGGGTGGTGTCTAGCGTCGTAAACCATCTCGGCCTGGCCCCCGGCTTGGCCTCCACGCGGAGGAGACCAAAGTTATCGCTGAACGCGTCGGCGTAAATGAAATTGTCCGGTCCCCATGACGCGCCGGACACTCCTATGAGCGAATCCAACACAGTGATCGGTGGCCCCCCGTCGAGCGGCGCGATCTGAACGATGAAGTCCCTGAGGATGCCTACCTGACGACCGTCAGGCGAGAAAAACGGTGAAGTCGCCCCTTCTGTCCCTGGCACAGCGATGGCATGGAGCTGGTTGCGTGCTCGTATCAAGAGCTGCGAGCGGGGACCGCCGATGTACGCCAGTCGCGATCCATCAGGGGAGATGGCAAGACGTCCCGACCAGGCCGTACTTGGAGCCATTGCCTCGGTCGAATCGATCGCCAGCATGGACCGCACTACTTGCTTCGCCGGTGCGGGGCGCAGCCAACCCCAGATCCCGCCAGCAGAAATCAGAATGGCGAGCCCGGTCACGGCGTACAACCCCCTCCTGTCGCGACGGCTGCGCTCTTTGACGTTTGGCGTCGATGCGGCGATGGACGGCGTGAGCAAGGCAGAATCCGCAGTCTCGGTGATCGCGTGACGGCTCAACGCCGCGGCGAGATCTGCGATCTCGGCATCTGGCTCCATCTCGAGCTCTTGTCGTACGAGTTCCCGGTAAAGGCGAGCATGTTTCACCGCGCCGGCGCGGTCTCCGGCGGCGGCGAGAGCGAGCATGAGCCTTTTCGTCGCGTCAGCTGAGAGGGGATCGGAATTCGCGAGCCTGCGCAGCCACATGACACTCTGCGTATGGTCACGAGCTTTGGCCGCGAGGTTGGCAAGGCATTCGATAGCCTCTTGATATTCAAGTCGCAGTCGCGTTCGGTTTGTGTCTATCCACGACTCGAGCTCGTGGCTGTCTGCAAGATGAAACCCATCCAGGAGGGGCCCCTGGTAGAGGCCGACCGCCGCTGTCCACTGAGCCGCGCGAATCGCTTCCTCGAACTCCCAGACGTCAACCCGCACCAATGCTGGATTGAGCCGGAGCTCTCGTGCCGTCACGAGCACGAAATCGCTTCCCAGCGCATGCCGGATCGCGTACACCGTCTGATCGAGCGCGTGCTGTGCCCGCGCGCCAGAGCTTTCCGGCCAGAGGTAGGCCTCGATCCGATCGCGAGAGAGACCCTGCCTACCGCTCAGGCCGAGGATCGCAAGCAGACCCAATGGCCTCTTTTGTTGCGCGGCTACGGGGACCGGATCAGTCTCGTTCCGCAGGGAAAGCGTTCCCAGGAGACCGAGGACTAACATTTTCTCTCTAATCCAGCTCTGTGAGTTTTGTCTGAGGTTCTCGTGAGGGGGACGGCCTATCATGGAGAGCTGTGTCAGCCCGGTCAAGCGCGAACGCGTCCCCGGTAGCGGATCTCAGTTGAACGGAGGCTCAGATGACGTATCGAATTGCTTTCCCGATCTTGGCGTTGCTGATCGCGGCCGGTTGTAGCGGACGGGATGCAAGCGGTCCCAACGCGAGTGCAGCGGTGTCAGCTTCCCGAATGGCGGGCGACGACAACGACAGAGGCAACTCCCGGCGTAGCGGAGCGCTCCACGTGACGAAGGAATGCTCGCAGTACACGCGCCTCGCCGGTGGCTTCTGCACGATCACGTCGTCGAACCTCAAGGACATCGAGGTCGGCACGAGGGTCATCTACGCAGTCGCGTCAGGTGCTACCGTGCTGAACAGTGACGTCGTTCTCGACCCGCCGGGCCCGGGCAACAACGTCGCGTTCGGCCATGTCGTACTCGATCTTGCGAGCGGTCAGGGAATAGTCACTATCTCGGGCGGGACCGGGAAGTTCATGTGGCTCCATGCCAGCGTCGTCGTGTCGCGGTTAATTAGGCCGAACTGGGCCTGGGACGGGACGTACAGCTTCAGCAACGAGGGTGACAGAGACGACAGGGACTGAGATCGGGAGCCGGGGTGGACCTTTAGCTGCGTCTCAAGCGAACCGCAGGCAGACGGGGCTCGGTAGCGCGATCCGCTGGCGCGTGGGTGTCAACCTGCCGTTCTCCGGATCGCGCCCGAACACGACAACGCAGTCAGATCGCTGATTGGCGACGAGCAGCCACCGCCCGGTCGGATCCAGAGTGAAATTGCGTGGCCAATCGCCGTCCGTGGAGACGAGCTGCTCGAGCGCGAGCGCGCCCCCCCCGGTTGATTCCGCCACGGAGAACACGGCGATGCTGTTGTGGCCGCGGTTCGACAGGTACAGCGTGCGGCCAGATGCCGCGAGGTGGATGTCGGCCGGATAATTCGTGCCGGTCCAACCAGCCGGCACCGTCGAACGTGTGTCGAGCGGGGAAAGTGCGCCGCGCTCGGCGTCGAAGCGCAGCGTGGCCACCGTGGAATCGAGCTCATTGGCGACAAACACCAGCGGCAGCGTTGGGTGGAAGGCGATGTGGCGCGGGCCGGCGCCGGCGCGCATGACCGCATCGCCCTCCTCTATATGGCGCAGCGATCTACCCTCGAGATCGAGATGGTAGACGAACACGCGGTCGGCGCCGAGGTCTGCGGCGAGCGCGAAGCGGTTGGAGGGATCGGCAAGGATGCAGTGGGCATGCGGCGCTGCCTGACGCTCGGCGTTCGGGCCTTTTCCCGTGTGCTGAACCACGTGCGCGGCTGGGGCGAGGGCGCCATTCGCCTGGATGGGCAGCAGCGCGAGGCTGCCCCCGGCGTAGTTGGCGACGAGCGCGACGCGGCCGCTCTTGTCCACGCTCACGAAGCAGGGCGCGCCACCTCCTGACGGCTGCTCGTTCAGGCGAGTGAGCGCGCCGGTATCCTTGGCAATCGCGAAGGCGCTCACCGCACCAGTCGGTTGCCCGTTGTACTGCTCGAGCTCCTTGACCGCGTAGAGACAGCGCCCGTTGGGATGGGTGCCGAGAAACGACGGATTTGCCCCGGCATCCACCGAGCCCACGCGCTGCAGTCTCCCAGAGCGCCGGTCCATGCGAACGAGATAGATGCCCTCAGACCGGGTGCCGACCGTATATGTCCCAACGTAGAGAAGATCACCATCCGGAGGACTCTTCGAGCCACGCGCGAGCCCGATGAGGCCGATCGCCGATGCGGCCAAGAAGTCGCGGCGCGACAGGTCGCGAGGATGGGTCACCATGCTGGTCGAGATTCGTACTCGACGGTGTAACCGTCAAGATCTGCTGGTCGCGCTCGCTCCCGATCTGGTCATCCCCCGATCGCACGCCCGGCGATATGCAACATCACGGTTGCGTATTTCGGGGAACCGTGGTATGATATGCAACGTTAGTGTTGCATATCATTCACTCCGAGGCGAGGGCAGCAGCCATGACTATTCAGACGAAGCAGACTCAAGACATGCCGAGCACCGACCGCATCGAGAAACGGTTCGAGGTGCGCGCCCCGCGCGCCCGCGTGTGGCGCGCGATCGCGAACGCGAACGAATTCGGCGCCTGGTTCGGCATGCAGCTCGAAGGCGCGTTCGCCGCCGGGAAGACCGTCCGAGGCCGGCTGACGATCCCGAACTACGACCACCTGACGCTGGAGCTGCAGATCGAGCGGATCGACGCCGAGCACTTCTTCTCCTATCGCTGGCACCCCTATGCGATCGATCCCAAGCTCGACTACTCGTCGGAGCCCACCACGCTGGTCGAGTTCCGTCTCGAAGAGATCGACGGCGGGAAAGGCACCGCGGTCACGATCGTGGAATCGGGCTTCGATCGCATCCCGCTCGCGCGCCGCGCCGAGGCGTTCCGCATGAACGACGCGGGCTGGGCGAGCCAGGCCAAGAAGCTCGCGCAGTATGTCGCCTAGTCGAGCCGCGACGTCCAAGCTCCCCGATGCCGCACCGGTGTTCGCCGCCCTGGGCGACACGCTGCGGCTCGGGCTGCTCGGCCGCCTGTCCGCGCACGGCCCGCTCTCGATCAGACGGCTGAGTGAGGGTACCGGCGTCACCCGTCAGGCGATCACGCGTCATCTCGAGGCCCTGGGTCGCGTGGGCCTGGTGCGCGACGCGCGGCGGGGGCGGGAGCGCGTGTTCGCGCTCGACGCGAAACGACTCGAAATCGCACGGCAGTATCTCGATCGCGTCGCGGCGCAGTGGGACGCGGCGGCCGCCAGACTACAGGCGTTTGTAGAGGAGGACGCGAACCGTTGATACTCACTCAGGGTGCGGCCGCGTTCTTCTTGCCGATCTCGTACTCCCGTGGCGGCTCCGCGCCGAGCAGGTTCCGCACGAAGTAGTCCCAGCGCCGCCGCATCATGTAGAGGCCATCGCGGCCGTAGCCGTGACGGGCGTTGGGCAGAATCAGTAAGTCGAAATCCTTGTTTGCCTTGATCAACGCATCGACCACGAGATAGGTGTTGGAGGGCGGGACATTGTCGTCCATCCCGCCGTGCGCCAGCAGCAGCTTGCCGCGCAGATTCGCGGCGTGCGTCTCATTGGCGTCCGCGGCGTACGTGTCGCTCTCGCCGCTCTTGACCAGGAGCCCCTGGTATCGTTCGCCCCAGTCGTCCTCGTAGTTTCGGTTGTCGTGATTGCCGGACTCCGAGATGCCGACCTTGAACACGTCCGGATAGTTGAACATCGCGGCCGCCGTGGCGAACCCGCCGCCCGAGTGCCCCCAGATCCCGACGCGCTCACCATCGATCCACGGGTATCGCGCGGCGAGCTGCTTGATCGCCGCCACTTGATCCGGGAGTGTGTTCTCTTCCATCTTGCCGTACGCCGCGTCGCGGAACGTCTTCGACCGTCCCCCCCGCGTTCCCATGCCGTCGATCGCGACGACCACGAATCCCAGCTCCGCGAGCGCCTGATGATCGCCGCGCGCGGGCACGAAGCTGCGCGGCCCCACGCTCCCGCTCGGCATGGGGTAGATGTAGTCCACGAGCGGGTACTTGGCGGTCGAGTCGAGCCGCGACGGCGTGAACATCAGGCCGTAGAGGTCCGTCGTGCCGTCCCGCGCCTTCACCGTGATCTGAGTCGGGGGATGCCAGCCCGCGGCGACGAGGCGCGAGATGTCGGCGCGCTCGAGTGGCATCACCACGCGGCCATTCCCGTCGCGCACCACGGTCACCGGCGGCGTGACCGGCGTCGAATATGAGTCGATGAACGACGCGCCGTCCGACGCCATGGCGACCTGATGATCGGCGTCCTCGGGAGTGAGCAGCGTCTGCCCTCGCCCGTCGAAGCCGATGCGATAGAGGAAGCGATAGTAGGGGTCGCGGCCCCGTTCCATCCCCTGCCCGTTGAAATAGATCGTCCGCGCCCGCTCGTCCACGTACACGATGGATTCGACGTTGCCATCGCCGCTCGTGATGGGGTTCTTGAGTCGCCCCGTGGTGAGATCGTACAGGTACAGGTGAATCCAGCCGTCGCGCTCCGACCACCAGATCAGCTCGTTCGAGCGCGGCAACACGCGCCAGTTCTGCGCCATGCCGACTTCGCCCACCTGCGTCTTCGACTGCTCCTCGAGCAGCGTGCGCACAGCGCCGGTGCGTGCATCGGCCACGCGCACCCACGCGTGCTTGTGATCGCGCGAGCTCGAGACGAACGCCACGCCCGAGGCGTCGGGATACCAGAGGAGATCGCAGATCTTGCCGCCGCAGGCCACGTGATCGCTCACCGTGGAGCGATGGGCGTCGGGCGGCATCTGGAGCCGCACCATCTGTGGTGTCGGACCGCTCACATCGATCACCACGCGCTGGATCCGGAAGATCACGCTGTCGCCGGGGAGCGGGTACCGCCACGCGTCCAGCTCGGGCGCGCCGACCTGCGTGCGCACGAGGTACATGCGACTCACGCCGCGCCCGTCGTGCTGGAACGTGGCGATCTTGCGCGAGTCGGGAGACCAGGTGACGACCGGCTCGTCGCTCTTCACCCACCCGGCGTTGTTGGTTGCGTACCCGAAATCCTCGACGCCGTCCGTCGTGAGCGGCGTCTCGGTCCCGCTGGTCAGGTCCGTCATCCAGAGATTGTTGTTGCGAATGAACACGGCGCGCGTGCTGTCGGGTGACAGGATCGAACTGGGTGGCGCGTCGCGCCGCGTGCTCTTGGCTGCCGTGCAGTGATAGGCAGTGAGGTCGCATTTCACGATCGCGTTGTATCCTGCATCCGCGCTCACCAGGGAGGACAGTTGTCGGCCGTCCGGCGAGAGACCGAGGGAGAGGAGCGGCAGGCTGTCGCCCGTTACCCGCTGCCCCAGGGCCGTCGCCAGGGCCGCGGCGAGCCGCGCGTGATCGAATGCCGCGGTCCGGGTCCGGCGCCGCGGATCCACAACGACGAATTCAAATCCGCTCCTGGTGGAGACGCTGTACCAGGCTCTTCCATCGGGCAGCCACGTCGGCCGGACGGGAAACCCGGTCACCAGCCGGTTGATGGCGGGGCCGAGCGCGCGCTCGGCGCGGGCGTAGTCGTCCGCGGTCAGCGCGCGCCGTGCCTGCGGCAGCGCGGCGGAGGGCAGGATGTCGCAGAGCAACACGGCGGCGATGGCTACATGGTGAGGGCGCATCCGGAAAGACTGCTACTTGGAGGGGCGAAAGGCAACTTCGAGGAGCTGCGTCAACGTCCGCCAGTGCCGCTCCTCGGCGGCGGCGTCGAACGCCGGCGTGTCGCGCAACACGAAGCCATGCCGCGCCGGATACGTCTCGACGACGTGATCCACACCAGCCGCCGTGAGCGCCTGCTCCAGTCGCGCCTTCATGTCATCGGGAAATGACGCATCGTCGATCGCCCCGGCCACGTACACACGTGCCTTGATCCTCGACGCCAGGCGGTGGGGGCTCTCCGGCGCATCGCTCACCAGCCGGCCGCCATGATACGAGGCCGCGGCCACGATCCGGTCCGGATACGTACCTGCGGCGGAGAGTGACGCTGCTCCTCCCAAGCAGTAGCCCGTCGTCGCCACGCCGCCGGGACGCACCGCGCGCTCGCTCGCGAGAAATCCCAGGAACGCCTCGCTGTCGGACATGAGCGCCGGCAGCGTGGCCTTCGACATGAACCGCTCCATCAGGATTTTGCGCTGCTCGGGATCGGTAAACACGGTCTTCGCGTTCATCGGTGCGTACGGACCGGACCGGTAGTAGAGATCGGGCAAGAGCACGAAATACCCGTACGTCGCGAGCCGCTCACCGACCTCGAGCATCGCCGGCCGAATCCCGATGCCGTCCATGAACACCAGCACGGCCGGCCAGGGGCCGTTCCCCGCGCCCTCCGGGCGGAACACGTAGCTCGGGGCTAGTCCGTCGCGCGTTGCAATTTCAATTCTCATGGTGATCGCTCGTTGCCGAACAAAATGTACGTTGGTTGCCGTGCCCGGCGTGCCCGCGTACGTTCCCGCATGCACCGACCGCTCGTCGCGCTTCTGCTGCTCGCGGCCTCCTCCACGCCGCTCGCCGCCCAGCACTTCCATCGGCTGCCCGCCACGCCGGGCACCGTCGCCTACGGCTACTACAGCGCCGCGGCGACGCCGGTGCTGCGCATCGCCTCGGGCGACACCGTCCAGGTCGAAACGCTCATCACGAACCGCCCCGACCGCCTGGAAG
>Ga0209577_10002169_pt1 | contig 19063 bp, 16 predicted proteins | sample GraSoiAngelo_109_FD_185874 | JGI IMG/M metagenome (GOLD analysis project Ga0209577, IMG submission 185874) | Grasslands soil microbial communities from the Angelo Coastal Reserve, California, USA - 14_0903_12_20cm (SPAdes) (version 2) | ecosystem: Environmental > Terrestrial > Soil > Grasslands...
TATCCCGGGCCCGGCTTGGGCGGGCACTGCATCCCCGTGGACCCGTTTTATCTCTCGTGGAAGGCCAAGGAATGGGATTTCCGCACCCGCTTCATCGAGCTGGCGGGGGAAATTAATATCGGCATGCCCTATCACGTGATCGCGTCCGTGGTGGGAGCCCTGAACCGGCAGAAGAAATCTTTAAACGGGGCGGGCGTTCTGGTGCTTGGAGTGGCGTATAAGCGCGATATCGACGACCTGCGCGAGTCGCCTTCCCTGACCATCATCGAACTGCTTCAAAAAGAGGGCGCCAAGGTCAGCTATCACGACCCCTACTTCCCTTTCATCGGAAAGGGTCGGAAATACGATCTGCAGATGAAGTGTTCCTCCCTGGAGAACCTCGGGCAGTACGATTGTGTGTTGATTGTGACCGACCATTCCGATTACGACTATCCCAGCATTGTGAAGGAGTCACAGCTGGTGGTGGACACGCGGAACGCCACAAAGGGAATCAAGAGCGAAAAAATTGTACGTTGCTAGGTTATCGACTGGTGCAGCGCGGTCGCGCAATGCTATCGCAGATTCCTCCGCCGCGTTCGGCTTCGGAATGACAAGATCGATAAAGCACGCATCAGGGAAGAGCGCGAGTAACCAGGACTGCCGTCGACCTCCGCCTTTCGGGGGTTCCGCTTAGCCAGAAATCCTACCCAGAAGCTGTAAATTTTTGCCCCTTCGTGGAGGGGTGGCGGCGAAATATCCTGGTCGCGATGTAAACACTTAAAGGGCAAGTGGTTACTTGCTTTGTAAGGCTCCAGAATTGGCCTTCCGCTTGCAAGATACCGCTGTTGCGGTTGTACACTTAGCAAGCCCGGTTCGTCCAGGTTCGCCGTCCCACACCGGACCGGTTGCTTACAAGCGAGAGAATTTTCAGAAAGGGCAGCATCCCTGAGCTGCTGGACATCTGAGACCCTTATGGCTTCCGATCCTGTGAAGATGCCGTTCTCATTGCTCCCGTACAGAAGGCCACCTTGGGGGGAGTTTGTTTTCAGCAGCCTGATCCAGGCTGGATTAATCGTTTTATTGCTTTGGATTCACGCGCTCCGTCCGCAGATCTTGACCCCACCGGCCCGGGATTATCATGAAATGGCTCTGGTGACCACGCCTCCGCCCGTGAATCATGAACCGGCGCCGGTGCGCGAGTTCCGAGTGCCCGACCCTGTGGCGCATCTCGACACGCCCATCCCGGAAAACTTGCGACTGCCCGCTCCTACTCCGAAGCCGCGCGTTAACGCAGAGGAAGTGCAGCCCCCGAAGGTCGAAGTTGCGGCAAGCCGTCCAAACCTTCCTCCATCCACGCCGGCGATCCCACGTCGGCTGGTTCAAACCAATGTGTTTTCAACCGGAAGCTCAGCGACGCCCACCATGGCTGCCGCTCCGCAGAAAGTGCAAACCGGTGGATTCGGCGATCCCAACGGCGTCCCGGCAAACCCGAACAGCAGCGGCAAACCGGCAAACATCGCCCAGTTGGGCTCATTTGATCTTCCGGCTGGACCCGGGTATGGGAATGGCACTGGAGGAGCAAAGGGAGCGCGCGGGGTGGTAGCGAGCACGGGGTTTGGAAATGGAGTTGCGACCGGTGATGGAAGCGGGCGCGTGAATGCTTCTCGTGGAAATGGTGTCGTGCGTCAAGCTGGATTCGGTGACGCGGATGCGGCCAGCGTCGCGCAAACGGTCCGCCCGAAAACGGCAGAGACGCCAGCTCGAGTAGTGCCGCCGGAGATTCTCTCGAAGCCGACTCCTGCTTACACTGACGATGCGCGCCGGGCACGCATCGAAGGAGAGGTGCTGCTGGAAGTCGTACTGGAAGCCTCGGGTCACGTTCGCGTGCTGCGGGTGGTTCGCGGACTTGGGCACGGCCTGGACGAATCTGCAGTACGCGCTGCGGAACAGATCAGTTTCAAGCCGGCGATGCGGGACGGCCAACCTTCCGACTCCACCGCTGTGTTACATATAATTTTCCAATTGGCCTGAGGCGACACGCTTCATGAAGGGGTCTATGCGCAGTTTGAGACTTGTTTCGTTTCCCTTTTTCCTCGCATTTTGTTTTGTTTCAGGGGTTGCAGCTCAGACCACACAAAATTCTGATCCGGATCCCGCCAAGCCGGCCACGATGACGCAATTGCCGGCGGTCAACAGTCAAACAGCGCCGACCTCCTTCGATCAGGTGGTTGACCGAATTGTGGAGCGGGAGCATTTCTTCGTCGCGCAGATGCGCCACATGCATCCCCTGGTTGAAACCTATATCCAGAACATGAAATCGGATAAAGAGCTAGGCGCGGTTCCTGTGGGCGACCACTATTTTCTCGGCCGGCTCGATATGAGCAACGGAACCGACGATCGGACTTTCTCAGGACGTCCCGGATTCGGCCGCCGCATGTTGGATAGCCTGACCAGCGTCTACGCGCTGCATTTTCTTCCGCTGGGTTTTGCGCAGATGGTCATGATGGACGATGACTTCCAGAAAAGGTATTACACCCTGACCTTCGTGCGACGCGAGTTTCTGGGCGAGACCCGCTGCCTGGTGATCGATGTACAACCGAAAGACTCAGCCGGGAAGGGCCGGTTCCTGGGACGCATTTGGGTGGAAGATCAGGACTACAACATTGTCCGCTTTAACGGAACGTATTCTCCGCACGCGAGCACATCGTTTTACTTGCACTTCGACAGCTGGCGGCTGAACATGCGGCCAGGGGTGTGGCTGCCTGCTTACGTGTACAGCGAAGAATCAGATATGAAGTATCGGATGACGCAAGGTCTGCACTTCAAGGCGCAGACTCGGCTTTGGGGATACGACATCAAGAACCTGGGGCGGAATGATGAGTTCACTTCGATCCAGGTGGATGCGCCACAAACTGTCAAAGATCAGAGCGAGACTGGGCAGGACGCGACCCCGGTGGAAGCCGAGCGCATGTGGCAACGGCAAGCCGAAGACAACGCTGTCGAACGGTTGCAGAAAATCGGGCTGCTTGCACCGTCAGGCGATGTGGACAAGGTGTTGACGACCGTCGTGAACAACCTGATCGTCACCAACAATCTCGACATTCAGCCGGATGTTCGAGCGCGCGTGCTGCTCACTGCGCCGCTGGAGTCTTTTACCATCGGACACACGATCGTGGTGAGTCGTGGGCTCCTGGACGTGCTTCCCGACGAGGCATCCCTGGCCATGGTACTGGCTCGCGAACTGGCGCATATCGCTTTAGGACATCAACTCGATACCCGGTATGCGTTTAACGACCGGATGTTCTTTGCGGATGAGGATACGTTCTCGAATTTCACTTTCCGGCGCAGCCGGGCGGATGAAGACGAGGCCGACAAGAGAGCTCTCGAACTATTGGCTAGTTCTCCCTACAAAGACAAACTGGGCAATGCGGGACTGTTTCTCAAAGCGCTCCAGGATCGAGCGCCGGATCTGAAGAATCTGATACGGGCCCGGCTGGGAGATGGAATGGTCAGCGGCAAGACGCTGCGCATGTCAGCGCTGCTGAATTCTGCTCCTCAGCTGGACGAACGCAAGAAGGACCAGATCGCCGCTCTGCCGCTGGGTGGGCGAATCAAGGTGGATCCCTGGACCAGTCAGGCAAGCTTGGCAAAGGCCAAACCCGTGGCTCTGCTGTCGGCGCGGGAGAAGATGCCCTTCGAGGTGACGCCGATGTTCCCGTACATCACGAGGATTTCGACGGGCGGCTCGGAAAAGGTGGCCGCAGTTCCGGCAGCTCCAGCGCCCGAAGCCAAGTGAGCTGCGAGAGTTAGAGTATTTGGAAGAAGCGCTCTGGCTGGGGAGCGGTTGACGACGCGGCGGGGCGGGCGGCGTTCAAAAGTGCCGACAGTGCGACATCCCAAACAGCGGGACTAGAAATACGCAAACTACTTCTTCTAACAGTAAAAGCTTACTGGATCGAGCTTCCAACTTGCGAGAACACCGTGTTCGCATTGGACCCAATCAACCGGATGGTTCCCACCACAATCACCAGGATCACAGCGAGCATCACGGCGTATTCTGCGATGTCCTGTCCGGACTCGTCAGACCATAACTGATGCAAGAACTTAGTCACAGGCTCCTCCGTATTTAACAGTTCCCCCGAGCAAAATCACCACTCAGAGAGTGTAAGTGCAAATCTTCTGCTTAGAGATACTCTGCACTAATGCTAGTTTTGGTGCCGCCCGCAGGCTATGGCACGGAAGTGGATGGGCATGGCACGAACGTGCCATACAGGCAAGCCCCCTCATTTCGTTTAGGTTAGGGGATTCCTTTCAATGGAAGCCCCTGGTTCACGGCAAACAGTGCCAGTTCCAGGCGGGTCGAAACTCCTAATTTATCGAATATGTTGCTGAGATGATGCTTCACCGTATCTTCGCTGATTTTGAAATATTCCGCGATTTCCTTGTTCGCGTAGCCCGCCACGACTGCCGACACAATCTCTAATTCTCTGGGAGTCAGCCCGAATTTCTTCTGGCGGGACTCCTCATTCGAGGCCTGCATCTGGGTTCGGAGGTACTGCACGAGATTTGAAACACTCTCGCGGCCGACCCAGTATTCGCCCGTCATCACGGTGTGAATGCTTTTAAGCAAGAGCTGTGTGGCGGAATCCTTCAGAACCACGCCGCGAGCGCCGAGTTGTAAAGCCTCGACGATCTGGTGCTTCTCAGCGGCCGCAGTGAGCAGAATAACCTTGACTCCGTTGGCACCGGTCCCAACACTCAGGTCCCGCAACGCCTCCAGTCCCGGAGTACGAGGCATCGCGAGATCGAGAAGCAGGACGTCGGGCTTCAGTTGACGAGCGAGCTTTACCGCGTCGGCGCCGTCGGACGCTTCTCCAATCACTTTCAAGCCGGGCTCTGCCTCAAGCAGGCGGCGAAGACCATCCCGAAAAATCGGGTGGTCGTCAGCAATGACGATGCGAATATTTTGCGATCTCTTATTGTCCATAAGCAGCTTCCCGGTGTCGCGGTACGGTGATCTCAAGCTTGGCCCCACGACCAGGGTTCGATTCTATCGTGAGTTCGCCCTCAATCAAACGAACGCGCTCACGAATTACCAGTGGTCCCTTACCCATCTCCTCTAACTCAGCCTGTGAAAACCTTCCGGAGAAAGGGAATCCTCGCCCATTATCCTCAATGGTGAGACGATAGCAATGGTCGTCCGCACTCATGCGCAGGAGCACCTCGCGGGCACCGCTGTGCTTGCGGACGTTCACCAGGGCCTCCTGAACGATTCGAGCCAATTCCCGGCACACCCGCTGCAGCATGTGAAGCTGATCAATCTCCGCGACGAAGCGGGCGCCGATGCCGGTCTCGCGCTGAAATCGCTCGACTGTGTCTTCCATGAAACGAAAGAAGTTGCTCGAATCGACGTCGAGGGACTTCATCTGCTGCATCAGTTCCCTCAACTTGAGGACTTCCTCGCGCAAAAGGCCCTGGATTCGTCCGAGTTCTGCGGTGACAGGGCTCGAATCGATAGCCGATTGCCGGCGAACCACGTCCACCTGCATCTCCATGGCGATCAGCGATTGCACAGCGCCATCGTGAAGCTCGCGGGCCACCCGAGCGCGCTCCACCGCGCCGGCACGCTGCCTTAGGCGACGCAACAGGTAGACGTTATAAACGGCCGGTCCTACTTGCCGCACCAGTTCCTGCAAGAAGCGCAGCTCTTCTTCGCGGTCGCCGCCGAGCGTCGGATCGAGAAGAAAAATTCTTCCCCACCATTCCTGCGCGAAGACGAAGGACACCGCCAGAAGAGAATCAAATTGGTAGAGTTTGCTGAGCGGAGTTAATGGTTGCGAGGACAACTGCCGCAGGCGTACGCCATTGCGATCGAGCGCGACCACGCGGTTGTTGTCGCCATTTCCGACGACCTGAGACACGTCCGCGTCGGATTCGTACAAATACGTCTCGCGATCGGTGGGCGAAGACTCGAGCCAGCGCAACTGGCCAAGGCCGCCCTCCACCGTTTCCAGGTCCCCCACAAAAACACGGTACTTGTTGGTTTCCTGCGACGCCATCAAGGCACGATGGGACCCAAACACAGTGAGGAGTTCTCCGAGGATGGCCTGCAGGGTCCCGGTGAGCCCGGCTTCCACCCGGGCGCGACCGAGCACGCGAGCAATAATGGCGCGCTCTGCCCTCAGACGCTTCTGCTGTTCAGCAAGATATCCAAGCAACAGCCCCATCACCAACAGGTAAGCCGACAGCATAAAGAGATGCTTGGGTTCAAACTGTGCCGTGCGCACGCTCAGGGTATACCATCCATGCCGCGTCAAAATTTCGTCGATGTGCGCAGCCACGCCATGCTTTATGGCGAAGCTCTCAGCCCACAGAAGAGAGACGGTGGCCACCGAGGTCCCGAACGTCTCCCAGAGTCCCCAACGATAGGCGGACGCGCCCAGCACGAAGACGAAAAACAGCAAAAATGGACCCCCCTGTCCGGTGGCAAAAAGAATGACCAGAACCGGCCAGATGATGTCGGAAGCATGCACCAGCAGGCGAAAAGAAGCGGTGGACTCCTTGCGAAAGCGCAACAGCAACATGACCACGATGCCGTGGACGATGTAGAGGCCGAGAATCCCGAAACCCCAGCGGGAGTAGCCGAGTTCGGAAGGATCCATCCAGATGGCCACCAGGGCGGATATGGCCAGAAAGACGCGCGCCGAGGCCAAATAGCGCTCGATGCGGCGCACTTCGCCTGGAATGATTGGGGCTCGCAGCCGGGAAAACATCCGATGTGCGGTGGCCTGGAACGGTAAACGGATCACAGCACCCCAGTGGTTTTGTGGAATGAAACGGATATTATTGATTCAATAACCATATAGCAAGTCTAGGTTGGTTGCACAACAGAGTCGCCGCCGGCGGCCCGGTGTTACCAAAGTAACCCTCGAAACACCTGTTCGGCGTCTAGAATTGGACGGAAGGAATTCCTTGTCAGAACGCTCCAAGCTCTGGATCTTGGCCGCAGGCTGCTTTGTCTTCGCGCAGGTGTGCGCGTCGATATTGATCCCGCCGGGATTCGCCCTCACTATTTTCAGTGACGTAGCCCAATGCATCCTGCTGCTCTCCGCTCTGGCTGCGCTGCTGCCCAACGTCGCACACAATCATGGACGAACCCGTCTTTTCTGGGGCTTGATGACGCTGGGGATTTCTTTCTGGTTGGCCTACCAGCTCATGTGGAGCTACATCGAGGTTGTACTTCGGCAGGAAGTGCCTCAGCCATTTGTCGGCGACGTCGTGATCTTCCTGCATTTTGTTCCCATGATGGCGGCACTGGCTCTGCAGCCGCAGGCTCAGCAGGATGATCATGAAGCGAGGCTGGGCCGGCTCGATTTTGTGCTATTGCTCACCTGGTGGGTGTACCTCTATCTATTCGCGGTGATGCCATGGCAATACGCCCAGCGCGATGAACTGGCTTACGGTCGAAGCTTGAACGCGCTGTACCTGACCGAGAAGCTGGTTTTCCTGGCAGGGCTGGTCGCTGTGTGGATGAGGAGCAAGCGGGCGTGGAAGACGGTTTACGCCCACTGGTTCGGAGCGAGCCTGGTGTACGCGCTGAGTTCCTACGTCGCAAACTGGGCCATTCTCCGAAACTTGTATTACACGGGAAGCTTGTACGATCTGCCGGTGGCGGCGTCCATGGGATGGATCAGCGTGGTGGGAGTGCTGGGGCAAGATCTGCGCCTGGAAGAGGAATCCTCAAAAGCACCCGGCCGGCACGGAGTTTGGATTGCTCGCTTGAGTATGGTCGTCATTCTTTCCCTGCCCATCTTTGCAGCGTGGTCGGTCTTTGATAGCGGCGTTCCGGTGCGAGTCCATAATTTTCGCCTCATTCTCACGCTCGTCACCATGATGATCATGGGCGGGATTGTCTTCCTGCGACAGCACCTGCTGGACCATGAACTGATGCGGCTGTTGCATACCTCCGAGCAATCCTTTGGAGACCTGAAGCGCCTGCAGACACAACTGATTCAGTCGGAAAAGCTGGCGTCGCTCGGACAATTGGTGGGTGGCGCTGCACATGAACTCAACAATCCCTTGGCCGCGATGCTGGGCTATTCGGAATTGCTGGCCGAATCGGGGCTGACGGAAGAACAACGAACGCTGGCCGCGAAAATTGCGCAACAGGTGCGGCGGACTCGAATCCTGATCGCCAGTCTCCTGAACTTCGCGCGCCAGGTTCCCGGCGAGAAGATTCCCGTAGATTTGAACACGATCGTACAAACGGCCATCAAGCTCCATCAGCCACAATTCAGCTCTCACCATGTCGAGTTGCAAGTGAATCTGACGCCCAACCTTCCGCAGATTTCGGGCGACCCGAACCAACTGCTTCAGGTTTTCCTGCACGTCGCGAGTAACGCGCTCCATGCGCTGGAGGAGGTGGGCGGAGGAATTTTTTCGATCAAGACGCGGCGCAAGGAGAATGCGATCGTTCTGGAGTTCTCTGACAACGGGCCGGGGGCTGGTGAACCGGACAGGGTATTCGATCCCTTCTATACGACAAGAGCTGTGGGCCAAGGTCCGGGCTTAGGCTTAAGCGCATGTTACGGGATTGTCCAGGAACACCAGGGAGTCATTCTATGCACGAATCGTGTGGAAGGTGGAACGACCGTCAGCATTGAACTTCCGGCGGCGGGTACGCGGTCACTTGTAGCTCCGAAGGAAATGCCCGGGAAGGTTCCCAGCGCTGCTTTGGAGCCAGCGATAGTGGATCCGCGGCCGGGGACTTAGGGCAGCCTGTAAAGCCGCGTCGAGTCTGCGGGTTTTTCGGCTCGGCTGAAGCTGAGGCCTTTCAAAGCGAGCAGATCTTCAGAGTTGTGTCGGGTGTTGGTCTTGCGAAAATCCCCACCTAACCTCGCAAAGAACGCGAGGTGAGGGTGGGGCACCTTCCGAGCCCTTTCAAAGCGCTCTTGATTGGACCATTCTTAGCCGGGGTTGGCGTCGATACCGACCGATTCGGCGGCTGCGATTTCGACCGTGCGCTTGAGTTGGCCGCAGGCTGCGTAAATGTCCCGACCGCGCGGCCGGCGAACGAAAGTCGGGATCCCGGCTCCGATCAGGATCTGCTGAAAAGCCAGCACTCGATCGCGCGCCGGAGTGCGGAAGTCAATTCCAGGCCCTGGGTTCAAGGCAATCAGATTCACCTTTGCTCGAACGCCGCGGATCAGCTCCACCAACTCGCGCGCATCCTGGGCCGCGTCGTTCACCTGGTCGAGCAAAACGTATTCAAACGTGAGACGTTCGCGCGGCCTTAAAGGAAATGAACGAGCAGCCTTCAGGAGCATTTCCAGATTCCACTTGCGATTGATCGGCATCACCCGGGAGCGCAGCTCGTCATTCGAAGCATTCAGGGAAATCGCCAGCTTGGGACGAACGGGCTCGGCGCCGAAATCGTGAATGCGAGGGACGATCCCGGCGGTCGATAACGTCATGCGCGCCTCCGGGATTCCTACTCCTTCCACGAGCAGGCGCACCGCCTTCATGCAATTGTCATAGTTCAGGAAGGGCTCGCCCATGCCCATGAATACCAGGTTGACGCGCTGCTGGGGAGGCGAAACCTGCTGGTCATTTAGAACGACGCAAACCTGGCCGACGATCTCGCCTGCCGTCAGGTTGCGCTTCACCCCCAGCAGAGCGGTAAGGCAGAAGTGACAATCGACTGCACAGCCGACTTGGCTGGAGATACAGATCGTGGCTCTGTCCCAGGCTTTCGTACCGGCGACTGGTTCGTCCCCAGCGTCGCTGCCATCTCCCGCTTCTCCCCCATCTCCTTCCGGCATCCAGACTGTCTCGACCGTCTGTCCGTCCGGATAAGCCATGAGGTAGCGGACGGTGCCATCGCTGGAAGTAAACTTACTCTCTATTTTTGGCCAGCCGATGGAGATGCCAAGCTTCGCCAATTCCTCCCGGAATTGTTGTGGGAGGGTGGAGATCTGCCCGGTGGACTGGACGCGCTGCCGGTACAGCGATTCGAAAAGCTGCTGTGCGCGATAGGCGGGCTGATCGAATTCCGCCACCAGGTTTCCCAACTCTTTCAGATCTAAACCTATCAGCGATTTGTGTACTGGTTCGAGCACGAGTTCATCCCCATCGGGCGATCTTCTTAGGATTTTAGACGAGATACAACTCCACAATGCGCAACCTCATGTAATGGGTGCTGCTACAACAGGCAAGTTATTGATGCGTAATGAAATAGTAATTCATACGGCGCTGTGCCCCGTGGTGTGTAAAAATAGAATGATCCTCCCGGTAAACGGCCGGCGTCCGTCGGGTTCGGGTCGCATCTATGGTCGAAGAATTACGCAATATTCATCGGCACGTCTTTCCGAACGGCCTGACCGTCATCTCGGAGGAGATGCAGCACATCCGGTCCATTTCCATTGGCATCTGGATCAAGACCGGCTCCCGGGACGAAGAACCTGAAATCAACGGTCTCTCGCATTTCATCGAACACATGGTTTTTAAAGGAACGAAGAACCGCTCCGCGGAAGCCATTGCGCGGCAGGTGGACTCGATTGGTGGGAATCTGGACGCGTTTACGGCCAAGGAGTGCGTCTGTTTCAACATCAAGGTTCTCGACGAGCATCTGCCCATTGCTTTGGACGTGCTGTCAGACCTCGTGCTGAACCCGGTGTTCGCGGTCGACGACATCGTTCGCGAGCGGCGTGTGATTCTGGAAGAAATCAAGATGGACGAGGACAGCCCGGAATACCTCGTACACGAGATTTTCACCCAGAATTTCTGGAAGGATCACCCGCTGGGTAAACCGATCCTGGGCACCAAGGAAACGGTTAGAAAATTTGAGCAGCCCGCAGTTTTGGAGCTCTATCAGAAATGCTTCACCCCCGGAAATTTCATCATCTCGGCCGCCGGGAACCTGAATCACAGCCGCTTTGTGGAATTGGTATCGAAGCACTTCGAAGGCATGAAGCCGCTGAAGAACGGGTTTCATCAATCGGTGCCGAAGATTGTACCGCGCATCACTTTGCGCAATAAGAAATCGCTTGAGCAAGTGCAAATCTGTCTCGGCGTCCCATCCCATCCGATTGCGCACGAGAAGCGATTCGCTTCCTATGTTCTGAATACGCTCCTGGGCGGAGGCATGAGCTCGCGCTTGTTCCAAAACATTCGCGAGCGGCAGGGTCTGGCATATTCAATTTACAGCGACCTGAGCCCTTACCGTGACACAGGTTGCCTGTCGGTGTATGCGGGAACCTCGCGCGAGTCCGCGGGTAAGGTGGTTCAGTCGATCATCTCGGAATTCAAGAAGCTGAAATCGGAAAAGCTGTCCGATGAGGAAGTCCGGCGCTCGAAAGACCAATTGAAGGGCAGCCTCATGCTGTCTCTGGAATCTTCGACTGCACGCATGTCGAATCTCGCACGGCAGGATATGTACTTCGACAAGTTCTACGGCATGGACGAATTAATCGCGAAGATCGAGGCGGTCACTGCCGAGGACCTGCATGAGATGGCCAACGACTTCTTCCGTCCCGAGAGCATTGCTGTCACCGCGCTGGGGAATTTGAACGGCCTTAAGATTTCTCGCGAGCAGCTTGCCTGCTGAGACCTAGCCTGCGCGATTTTGATTGAGGCAGGCATTTGCTCAGCACGTGTAACTTCCCAACAGCCTGCACATCTCACCTTTGCCCTTTTCTCGGGCAATCGATTGCAAGGAGAAAATCATGAACAAGATCGTTGGCAAGTTGATGGCCATGTGTGTTCTCGCGGTGTCCCTATCGGGGTTCGCGCAGTCTTCGGGCGGCGAAATGAAGCACGACGACAACATGAAGCAGGACTCGATGAAGCATGATGATATGAAGAAAGACGAGATGAAGAAGGACAAGAAAGCAAAGAAGAGCAAGAAAGATCAGATGAAGAAGGACGAAATGAAAGACGACAAAATGAAAGACGAGAACATGAAGCACGACGACATGAAAAAGAACTAGTCCTTAGATCCATCGGGCTTCGGGTGGTGCTCCGGTCGTGATCGCCACCCGGTTTGCAAATCCTGCCTCGAGCTTACCGCAGATTGAACTCACCACCGAGTCACAGAGACACAGAGAAAATCATAAAGAATTTCTGTTCTTCTTCCTGATACTCAAGAGTTGAGCAGAGAACGGGCTTGGCACCCGCGGTCCTATGAGAAAAATTCTGAGACATTCTTGCCGGGCGTGAAGCTACTCGGGGTCCTTCCGCTCCGTTCGGCTGGCGCCTCACTTCGGTCAGGATGACAGGGAGGCGAGATCCGGCGGTGGAATGACCTCAGAACCTGGTGGGAAGAAAGCTATCATCCCACTTCCTGAATGCGAGCTCGGAGGTGGGCTGGAGGGAGCCGGGCTGAGGGCGAGGGCATTCAACGCTCGATCTTAGATATTGGTGCAAGCATCGTGTACATGGAGTGTAGCCTTCTTTCATTGCCTCCGCTGCCGTGATCAGATCGGGGCTCTCGCCGTCACGCCGGTGGAGATACTTGCAGTTTGGAACGTGAAACAACTTCCCTTCCGTGGAAACCGCCACCATCAACGACGCGGGAATCTTGTGAGACGGCTTAGCGTGCTCGGAACGCAACTCGGGCTGCTGGAAAACTGCGGAATTCCCCAGGGCGACGCCGCCTGCGAGCAAGGCGACGGCGGCCACGGCCAGCATCCAAAACGAGCGTGCACTGCCGTAGAACCAGGAAGAAGACTGCTGCGCGAGCCTGCGCTGCAAGCGCTGGCTGAAGCCGGCGGGCAATTCGAACAGCCGGTCGTCTCCGTACAACTGCACAACGTTGCGGGTGCCATCGAGCACAGCCGTGCAGTGCTTACACTCCTTGAAGTGCGCTTCCATGGCGGCGCGAGTCGCGGAGTCTACTTCGTTCTCCAAGTAGTTGGAGATCTCCCTCCAGACATGTTCGCAGTTGACTACCATGGCTTATTCCCCTTCTCAAACGGCAAGCGGCCGAACCACGAGCCTCCCAGGCCGGGAGCGAGCAAGTCGCGCAGCATGAGGCGAGCGCGCAACAGGCGCGTTTTCACCGATGCCTGCGTGATACCCAAGGCCTCAGCCGTTTCTTCGATGCTTAAATGCTGCACGTCGCGCAGCATGAAAACCTCGCGGTACTTCGCGGCCAGGCCAGCGACGGCACTGGCCAGCTTTTGACGGATCTCCTTGCGCTCCAGAACTTCGGAAGGAATTTCGCGCCAGTCGGCGAAATCGCGCGGAGTGTAGGTTCCGTCTTCCTCCTGACGTTCGCCGATGGGTTCCATGATTTCGGAATGGGCTTTCCGCCGCCGCATAAGCGCCTCGTTCACTGTGATCTGGGTCAGCCAGGTACTGAAGCGGGCTTCCGCGCGAAACTGCCGTATATGCGTAAGCGCCTTCAGCATGGCTTCCTGCGCGGCATCCTCGGCTTCCGCCTCATTGCGCAGCACTGCAAATGCTGCCGCGTAGATCCGCCGTTCATACGGCTTCACCAACTGGTAAAAAAGTTCCTTCTCGCCCGCTTGCACCCTTCGGATCAAGTCCTGCTCGCGAACCTCCATCGGATCCGCGGGCTTCACCTTGATGTTCAATCTCTCGGGCATGCTGCCCATCGAAAGGTCCTCTACAGTAGCGGACCGCGGCTAGCGCGGCGTTGGATTCGTCTTCCATCCGGTAAGCATGGACATGAAATTGTTCCAGCCGTGCACCACGACCATCACAAGATGGCCCAACAGAAAGAACACAATCGCCCACATCACGAGAAAGTGCCAGATGCGCGCGAGGTGAAAGCCGCCCATCAGCCAGGCGAGCCAGGAGAACTGCACGGGCTTCCAAACCACTATGCCGGTCAGCACTGACAACGCTCCTAAAACGATGGCTGAGCTATACGCCAGTTTCTGGAGCGGGTTGTAGACCTCGGTTGCGGGCGGTTTCGGGCCGAAGAAAAAATAATGCCGGGCCATCGGCCAAACTCCTCGGATATCGCGGGGGACGAAAAGCACCTGCCGGTAATTTCCTGAAAAGATCTCGTAGCCGATGTAAACCAGACCCGTCGCGATGTAGATCCACATGAAAGTGAGGTGCCACTGCAACGCGCCGCCCAGCCAGCCGCCGATTGCGAATGCCTTCGGCCAGTTCAGAAGATCCTTCTGGGGAATCTTCGCGCCGAAACTCGGAAACGCGCGAAAGATCTGCAGGCCGCTGCCGACCAGCACGAACAATGCAACCGCATTGACCCAGTGCGAAAAGCGTACGACCCAGGGATGCTCGTAGATCGCCTGGACGGGTTCTCCATCTTTGGTCGATTCCACTTCGATCACTTCGGAATGCATGCTTGCCCTCGTGAAATTATTCCTGCAATCCCAAATGCTCCAGCCAAGTAGCGCCGTCGTCCCGGCCGCTGTTCGGCGGGCGTCTCGCCCGCCTGCGAGCGCGAGACGCGCTCGCGACTGCCGGCAGGATGCCGGCGCTACTACAGGCCGTAGAACCACGAATAGCCTTGATCTTCCCAGTAGCCGACACGCTCAAGGACGTGACTCACCTTCAGGTCGGTCAGGTACTTGGCCTGCTTGTAGCCGATTTTCGTAGGCACGGTAAGGCGAACCGGGGCGCCGTGCTCGCGCGTGAGCGGCTGATCGTACATCTCGTAGCACAACAGAGTCTGCGGGTGCATGGCTGTCGCCATGTCGAGTGATTCGTAATAGTCGTCGGCGCATTCGACTGTGACAAAGCGGGCGGTCGGGTCTGCTCCGACCATCTTCAGGAACTCCGAAAGCTGCGTGCCGCCAAAACGGCCGATCACATCCCAACCTTCGACGCAAACGTGGCGCGTGTTTTGCCTCGTCTTGGGCAGCACCTGGATATCGGACATTTTGTAGTCGCCGGGCTTTTGCACGGCGCCGCTGACGGTCAGGCTCCAGTTGTCGAAAATCACGCCGGGATCGTCGACGTCATAGTCGTTAATCGGAAACTTCTCGAAGGGAGTCAGGTCTGACGCACTGAAAGTGGGCGCCCGGTGTCCGGGACGAAACAGCGCGCCGGATGCCCAATCACTGAAGTCGAGGCCTTTCTTGAGCAGCGGCTCGCGCAGCTTCGGGATGGCGAAGGCTCCCAAGGCCAATGCGGGAGCGACCTTCAGCAACTCCCTGCGATTCATTTTCTTGAACTTGCGTTCATCCATGCTCGGACTCCGGCCGCCTGGCGAGTAGCATTTATGGGATTCTCAGCGTATGGCAAAGTTACACGATTTCAAGGGCTTTTTCAGCTTTCGGGACGCGACTTTGCGCTTTGTATTCTCGGCGACCGCTTTATGCATCTAACGAAGCAATAGCCGACAGCCTCGGCCATGGTGACGAAAGCAAGAACTCCGAGACTGTTGGGGTATTGGATCGGAGGATGCTATGGCACAGGTGATTCAGTTTTATATTCCGGACCGTTTTCGAAAGAAGGTACGGTGGGTACCTTCAGAACAGCGGGGGAAAGTGATTGAGTTCCCCGCTGAAGTAAAGAAATCCGCCTGAAGCGGAACTGGGAAATTCTGCAGCAACGCCCGGCTCACGAAATTTCGTGATGCCGGGCGTTTTCGCACTCGGGGATGAGAATTTTTTATCGGCGAGGGCCGACTGGTTCCTGCTTGTCCGCGCGGAGACTTTGGGTGCGCGGCTGGTAGACGCAGAACGGTTCCTCGTCCATAAAGTCGCCGGTAGCGGCGTAGGCACGCGCGCGGCAGCCCATGCAGACGTTGCGAAATTCGCAGCAACCGCACTTCCCCTTCAGGCCGCTGGTATCGCGGAGCTCGTGGAAGACCGTCGAGTTCTCCCAAATGTCGGCGAAGGTCTGCTTGCGCAGGTCTCCGGCGATCACCGGCAAGTAGCCGCAGGGATAGATTTCGCCCTCGTGCGAAATGAAACATACTCCAGTTCCCGCCAGGCAGCCCTTGGTCATCGCATTGAGGTCGGAAGGGTGACCGCCGGGATGTCCGCCGATTCCTTGGGATTTCAGGGCGATTCCGGTTGATCCTGGCATGGTCATATCGGTGGGTCCGATGGAAGAGCGATCCGGAACCTTGGGAGTTTGCACGGGCGCGATGGTGGCGAGTTGCTCAGCGGCTCGCCGATCGGCTGCCCGGCGCTGACGCGCGACCCGGAAATAGTGCGGGGCGCAGGTGGCCTTGAGTTCAATGCCGCCCACCAACGATTGATCGTAAAACCAATTCAGCATGCGTTCGTATTCTTCCGGGGGGACCATCTGCTCGGCTGCGATGTCGACTCCGCAGCCTACGGGCACGAGCAGGAAGGTGTGCAGTGCATCGGCACCAAGATTTCTCGCCAACTGGAGGACGTCGGGCAACTGATGAGCGTTGTGGCGGGCAATCGTCATGTTGATTTGGACTGACATGCCGAGTGCTTTAAGGTTTTGCAAGCCGCGAACCGCTGCTTCAAATGCGCCGGGAATTCCGCGGAAGGAATCGTGGGTGAGAGCGTCTGCACCATCGAGGCTGATGGACACGCGGCGCACGCCAGCGTCCACGATCATGCGAGCGACGTCCTTCGTGACCAGCGTGCCGTTGGTCGCGAGGGCGACGCGCAGACCCTTGTCGGTCCCGTAGCGCGCCAACTGGAAAATATCGGAGCGATACAGCGGCTCTCCTCCGCTGAGGACCAGGATGGGATTGGCGGCAGCGGCAATCTGTTCGATGATGTTCAGGGCGGTGCGGGTGGGTAAGTCGGTAGGAGAACTCAGCTCCGTGGCCGTGGCGCGGCAGTGGATGCAGCGGAGATTACAACCCTTGGTGACCTCCCAGAAAACCAGCCGGGCTTTGTTTTCATCTGCCGGATGAGAATGTTTCCCGTTGCCGTTTGTCACAGACATCGTACGGCCTCCTCGCTCGTTCTGAACCCCAGGGAGATGCTGCCCACCCTTTGAAACTTACGATAGAGATCCATGAACATAGGGGCCGTGACTGTTATCACTACCGCTTGTGATGCACATCACTCCGTCAAGTTAGGAGTGGAGGGACGGGCGTCTCGCCCGTCCGGCGGGCGGGGACGCCCGCCGCTCCATTGATTGGTTTTTACTCAGGTTATTGGGTGCCGCCGCTGGCGTGACAGTCGCTGCAGTTCACCTGGGTCATGTCGCCCAAATCGATGGGGTGCTGGAAGCTCACTTTTTGGAGGGCCGCCATACTGACGCCCCCTTCCTCCTGGCTCAGGACGCTATGACAGATCTGGCAATCTTTGGCGATCGCCTTGCCATCGGGGCTCACGTGCTGGCCATCGTGACAGCGGAAGCAGCCATTGAAGTAGAAGTGGCCGATGTTATTGGGGTGGGTCTGCCAATTCAGCTTCATCTCTGGAAAGGTCGTGTTGCGATAGATTCTCTGCAGTTCGTCGATGGCGCTTCGAATCTCCAGCTGCTTGCTCCTGGCCAAGTCCGGATACTTGCTCTCGTAGAAACTTCCAATGGACTTGGCGATTCCCTGCATGGCGGCGGGGGTGGTTGCGTAGTTGGCGGTCAAAGCGGTGACGCTCTGCTGCTTGAGGAAAGGGAGGGAGGCATCGAGCCGCTTGGCGAGCAACGAGTTGTCGACGGAGAGATCGGGCGGAACGTAAATATGGGTTGGCCGGTTATGGCAGTCGACGCAATCCATGAGCCTCCTGGGTGATTTGGCGATCTGTTCCTTGGTCAAGGTCGAGTCTTTGGCGAAGAATTCCGTGACTCGGCCCTGGTGGTCTTTCACATGGATGTAGGGAATCACCTGGCGCTGGTCGTCGGTGGCGATGTAGGTGATCTCGTTCGATATATTCATGTGCCAGTGGATGCCTTCGGGCGCGCCGGTTGCGGGATCGCCTCCGCCCACATTGATCAGCATGCGAATCTGACGGGGAGTGTTTTTCTCATCGCTGGCGAAATGCGTGAATACCTTGAGCTGGGCGCCGTAAAACTTTTTGGGCCAATGACACTGCTCGCACGTCTGCGCGGCGGGGCGAAGGTTGTGGACGGGAGTGGGGATGGGGCGTGGATAGGTATTGAACGTCGTGGCGAATACCTGGCGCGCTCCGGAGAGCTTCGATTTGACGTACCAGGTCGCGCCCGCGCCCACGTGGCAATCCACGCAGGCCACTCGCGCATGCGGCGAAAGCTGGTAGGCGGTGAATTCGGGGGCCATGACCGAATGGCAGAGTTGTCCGCAAAATTGCACTGAGTCGGTGAATTCGTATGCCTTGTAACTGCCGACTACGCTCAAGCCAATGAAGGCGACGACAAACGTGAAGATGAAAGTGAGGGCTCCCCTCTGGCTGGGATCGTTGAAGTCGACGTGCAGGTAACGGATCGGTTCTGCAGGATGTTGTCGCCGTTTCCGCCGGTCGTACCAGACACCGAAGGGCACCAGGGCGAGGCCCAGAACCAGGAACGCCGGGGCCACCATGTACGCCAGGATGCCGATATAGGGGCTGGGATGTTGGGAACTCAGATCGATGAAAAAGAGAAAAAGAAAATTTCCAAAGGCCACGACGGCCAGGACAAACCCGACCAGCGAAATTGGATTGTGCACCAATTCACGCAGCCGGGAAAACGCATTTTTGTGGATCGGGGCGGCGGACTCGAGTCCAGCATTCATGCGACACCATCCGTTCTTCTGTTTCTCACTGCACTGCTTAGGTCTTTGATACAGGATCCAGGGGTGGTAAGCCCAGGTTAGCGTCCAAAGAACGGACGCGAACCTGGGGCACCTACGTTTGATACTGGACCCGGAGGTCCACTTTAATCTCCGGGAGTTTCCGATCATGCACCTGAACCGGGAACTCCGCAATCTTTCTGCGGCTGATTGTCACTTGTGAGTGGAAGCGACCTCGTCAGCCGCATGCTCGTCCGCTGTCGCGGCGGCCGGATTTTCCACTTCCTCGGAAGTTGCCACTGCATGCTCCTTGGCCTCGGTCCGCGCCGCTTCCAGCAGGGGCTCCGCATCGAGGCCGTGCTCCTCGCGATAGTGTTCGAAGGACATTTTCCCATCCCACCATGCCCAATTCATGGGGTACACATCGGGGTCGAAGAACACCTGGTAGAAATGCCAGACAAC
>Ga0209577_10002170_pt1 | contig 19056 bp, 15 predicted proteins | sample GraSoiAngelo_109_FD_185874 | JGI IMG/M metagenome (GOLD analysis project Ga0209577, IMG submission 185874) | Grasslands soil microbial communities from the Angelo Coastal Reserve, California, USA - 14_0903_12_20cm (SPAdes) (version 2) | ecosystem: Environmental > Terrestrial > Soil > Grasslands...
TCTCGTAAATAATGTTCGCTTTGCCGTTTATGTGCTTCTCACAACCTTTGATCACGAACGAATAGCCGCTTCGTTGGCCGCTCCTGCCCAATGTTTGTGCTCCCTCAAACTGAGCGACCTCTTTAATCAACTGTGAGAGGTCACAGGTGTAACCTCGGTCGGGGTGTGCCTTCGCAAACCTCGTCTCGGCAGCTACTAATTCATGCGTCGTCGCAATAGCGGAGTCGAATTGGCCCAGAAGGTACGAACCGTGAAGGTAGTAGGCGATTGCAGCAATGACGCCAACAACCAGGGAACAAGCAAAGAAAGTCTTCATGCTTAAAACAGAACGTGCAGTTCTCAGAACATGTGCGCCGATTTTCAGCTCAAGGACCTCAACACATCCGCCGGTTCCGCCCGATCCGTATAGTCCTCGTCAGCCGAGGCAAACACCACGGTCCCATCGCGATCGATGACGTAGGTTGCGGGGATCGGCAATTCCCAACTTTCCTCTCCGTTAATAAAAGGCAGATTGACGAACGCCCGTCGATAAATGGCCTGCTGCTCGTCGGGAACGCGGTACACCAGTCCAAACTGACGCGCCACCTGATTGCCGGCGTCGCTTAGCAGCGGAAAGCGCAACTGGTGCTGGTCCGCCATGAAGAACGATTGCTTCACCGTCTGCGGAGAGATTGCCACCAGCGAAGCACCCGTCTGCTCGATCGCAGAAAGCGCAAAGTTCATTGCTTCCATTTGTCCGCAACAAAAAGGATCCCAGCGCCCACGAAAAAAGCACAACACCAGCCGCCCTCGTCTCAGCAATTCCGCCAAGGAAACCATGTTGCCATTGTGATCCGGAAGCGAGAACTCCGGCGCCTGAGACCCCAACGCCAGCGAATTAGCCGCCAGTCCCTGCGCCTTCAATCCAGCCATCACCCGCGCATGCACTTCGAGCGTTGCCGCTGGCACATACTTCGCAATCTTTTCCTTCCGCTCCGCAAGAATCTCCCGCAGCGGCCGGGTGTCCACCCCAGGAGTCGTTTCTTCAAGGGAACGCCATTTCATAGGGTGGGTCTCAGGTCTCGGGGCTCAGCAAAGATGGTAAGCAGCCAAGCAATATGACGATGCTGATGAACGAGCTTGTAGCTGGCGACTGGCGACTGACGACTTTCATCGCAATCAGCCGCCAGCTAAAAGCCACGCGGCATCTTCATCCCCGCCAGTCGCCGCGCAAAACTAGGCTTCCCCATATCCTTGAACATCTTCCTCATCTGCGCGTACTGCCGGAGCAAGTTATTCACTTCCTGCACGGTCGTTCCCGAACCGCGGGCAATGCGTTTCCGACGGCTTCCATTGATGACTTCGTGATGATTCCGCTCGTGCGCGGTCATCGAGTTGATGATCGCTTCGACCCGGTTGATCTGTTTCTCATCGACCTTGTCCGCCGCCTTCTGCAGCCCGCTGAACGGCCCGATGGATGGCAGCATTCCCATCAGGCTCTGGATCGAACCCATCTTCTTCACCTGGCGCAATTGGTCGCGAAAATCTTCCAGCGAGAAGCCGTCCCCGGCCAGCGCCCGGCTGGCCATCTCCTCGGCTTTCTTCCGGTCGATCTTCTGCTCGGCTTTTTCGATCAGCGACAGAATGTCGCCCATCCCCAAAATTCGCGAAACAATGCGATCCGGATGAAACGGCTCGATCGCATCGTACTTCTCGCCCACGCCGATAAACTTGATCGGCTGCCCCGTAACCTGCCGGATGGAAAGCGCAGCCCCGCCGCGCGCATCACCGTCCATCTTGGTGAGCACCACGCCTGTGAGTGTGAGCTTCTTATGAAACTCATCCGCCGAGCGAACCGCGTCCTGCCCCGTCATCGCGTCGGCCACAAACAGAATTTCCGACGGATTCAGCAGCCGCTTCAACGACTGCATTTCCTCCATCATCTGATCGTCAATGTGCAGGCGTCCCGCCGTATCGACAATGAGCACGTCACTGCCCGAGTTGACGGCCTCGCGCCGAGCCTCCTTCACCAGCCGTTCCACGGTCGCCGTATTGGCCTCGGTAACTTCACCCTCGTAGATATTCGCCTTGATCGCGTCCGCCACGACCTTCAACTGCTGCCGCGCCGCCGGGCGATAAACGTCCACCGACACCAGCAGCGGACGATGCCCGCCATTCTTCAGCCAGCTCGCCAGCTTGCCCGAGGTCGTCGTCTTGCCGGAGCCCTGCAATCCCGCCATCAGAACGACCGTCGGAGGCTGCGAAGCAAACTTGAGCTTCGCCGTGTCCTTCCCCAAAACCGCGACCATCTCGTCGCGAACGATCTTGATAACCTGTTCGCCCGGCGAAAGCGCCGTCAACACTTCCTGCCCGACCGCCTTCGCCTGTATCTGATCGATCAGCTGCTTGACGACTTTGAAGTTGACATCGGCCTCAAGCAGCGCCAGCCGGATCTCCCGCAGCGCCTCCTGGATATTCTCCTCGGTAAGCGTCGCCTGCCCGCGCAAAGTCTTGAAAGCGCGCTGAAGTTTTTCCTGAAGATTCTCAAACATAGCCGTAGACGCCTATTCTAACAGCCGGAAAGTAGTTCGTAGTTCGTAGTTCGTCCGTCGTCGGCTGCGGGCAATGCTCGTCAGGCGACCGCTGGAAGTCAATAGGTGCTTTCAGAGCCGCGATCCGCTCCTCGGAATGGCGCTAAGAAAAAATGCGCCTAAGAAATAACGTCGCTAAGAGATAACGTGGCCAAGAAATAACTCTGTCATGCTGAGCGCAGTGAGGCGCCAGCCGAATGAAGTCGAAAGCCTGCCCTGAGCGAAGCCGAAGTGGACCCCATTCCTGCTGGCAGCACCAACGGCGCAATGGAAATTTCCGCCACGACTTCGTCGCGACGATGCCAGGATTCAAAGTTCCAGCCCTTCCCCGTCCGCCGGAATCACCACACTCTCCATCACTCGCGCCGCCTCCAATTGGAAGCCCAGATCCGCCCGCGTCAGCAGGCAATGATTGATCGCCTCCATGTGCACCACCACGACCTTCGAAGCTCCAGCCGCCTGGCACGTGGCAATCACATCGTCCGCTGTCATTGTGATGGGATCACCCTCCAGAAACTGCGCCGCTCCGGCATTCACCACCACGGCCTCAGGTCGATGCTCGCGCAGCGTATCCTGAACCTCCTCGCACCAGATCGTGTCCCCGGCAATGTACAGAGTCGGCTCGCCAGACGCTCGCAGCACAAATCCCGAGACGGGCGCCATCGCCTTCCCGATCTCTCCCCGGCCATGCTGCCCGCCGGTGCGCACGATCTCGATCCCGTTCCACACCGCACTCTCCCGCACCGCCTGAGCAGCGCTAAACCCCTGTGAGCGGAACTTCGCCTGATCTTCAATTTGACCGAACAGCGGCAGACTCTTCCCGAGCAACTCCGCTGCTGTCGCATCCCAGTGATCACTATGCGTATGTGTGATGAGGACGGCCTCCACCCCGTCCAGCACTTCCGCGACCGGCATAGGCAACGGCACCAGCGGATTTTTTCGCGGATTCGGCGAGTTCTGGATCGGCGGTCGCGCGCCCGCCTCATCCAACATCGGATCGATGATCAGTTTGTGGCCGTTATACTCAATCGTGAGGGTGGCGTGCCGGATGAGGCGTAAGCGCATGCGTAAATAGTACAATCCTGCCGTTCCCGATCCCGCCGCGTAAATGCAAAACAATCCCGACCCGAACGTCGCCATTTCGCCGCCGGCACAGCGTGCCGCCCCGATCGCTCCCGCATGGCACACCATTGCCCTCCTGCTCTTCATCGGCCTTGCGTCTGCGACCAGCGCGTACTCCCACAACCTGTCGCCGCTGGGATTTCGTCGCGGCCCAGCCTTCGGCTACCTGAGCGTGATCCTCATGCAATGGGTCATCGTGGCGTTCATCTGGTTCGGTATTCGCCGCCGTGGCCTCACTCTTCGTGATCTGATCGGAGGAACTTGGCCCCGCTGGACTAGCATCCTGCGCGATGTAGGCATCGCCATTGTCTTCTTGATTGTCTCCGGCATGATCCTTGTCGCCTGCGCACGCCTTTTACACGCCAGCGGTCGCGAAGTCGCAGAGCGTCTGTTGCCGCACACGAAAACCGATATCGTCTCCTATCTCCTCCTCTGCGCGACCGCCGGCTTCTGCGAGGAAGTCATCTTTCGCGGCTATCTGCAAAGGCAGTTCAGCGCCTGGACCGGCAGCACGATTGCCGGCCTGCTCCTCCAAGCTGTGGTCTTCGGCGCTGGACACGGCTACCAGGGCCCGCGCCTGATGGCCGTCATCACGGTTTTCGGTTGTCTCTTTGGATTGCTGGCGCAGTGGCGGCGCAGCCTGCGACCCGGGATGATCGCCCACTTCCTGCAGGACTCCTCTGCGCTCTTAGTTCGATTCCACTGACGATTATTTTTTCTCCGCTGTTTTCCCGGCGAACACTTCTTTCGCTGCCACCACCGTATTGCAGTGAATCGTCACAGTGTCATCCACCTTATGCGCGTACCCTCCCGCGAAGGTCACCATGACGGGAATATCCCGCGCCCGCGCCACTCGAAACACCAACTCATCCCGCTTCTTCAATCCTTCGATCGTCAGGCTCAGCCCGCCCAGTTGATCCTCGCGATAGGGATCGGCCCCCGCGATATAGCACAGCAACTCCGGCTCAAATTGCCGCAGCCCTGAACTCAGCGCGTTGTCGAGCCACGCCAGGTAATCGTCGTCCCCAATCTCGTCCGGCAGGTCGACGTCAATCGAAGAAGGCGGCTTGAACGCTGGATAATTGTTCTCCTGATGCAAGGAAATGGTGAACACGTCTCCCGCATGCGTATTCCGAATCCTCGCCGCATGCGACACCGGAATCCTCGCGCCACCCACCGACGGCAACGGATCACTCGGCACCCGCACACCCGCAAAGATCACCGCTGTCCCGTTCCCCTGGTGCACGTCGCAATCCACCGTCATTGCGGTCCGGATCTTTTCATCCCGCTGCATCCGCCGGATCGCCACCGCCACGTCATGGATCATGCAGAAGCCCTCCCCGTGATCCGGAAACGCGTGGTGAAATCCTCCCCCGACATTTATGGCCACCCGATCATTCAAAGCGTAGTCAGCCGCCAGAATCGACCCGCCCGCCGACAGCCAGAACGCCCGCACCAGTTCCGGCGAGTAGGGAATCTCCATCTCCAACTCTTCCCGCGCCGAAAGCGTCCCGGTCTTGAGCTTGTGCACGTACTGCGGCGTATGCACTAACAGGATGTCCTGATCCGATGCCGGTTGCGGCGCAACGAAATCCTTCGCATCCGCCACGCCGCTCTCGATCAACCGTTTGTGAATGCGATGGTACTTTTCGGCGGGGAAAACATGCGAGCCGATGGGAAGGTAATAGTCGTCGCTGTAGACGAGTTTGAAGGGAAGCATGGAAGGCAGCGATCAGCTCTCATTCACGATCGGGAGAGACCGAAACCCAATATCATACGCTGCCAGCCCGAACTGTGTGCCCACGTGAAGCTGCCCAATGCCGCTGTCAACATGATGTGCCATCACAGTGCGTTGTGAGTGCTGTCCTAGTAACTTCAGCTACAGGCGCTAACATAAGCACCGAGTGTGTGAGGAGGACCGTTTATGCGCTCGCGAGTCGTGCAGGTACTGATAATCGGTATCTGTTTAATGATGGTGGTTGGTGCTGTGCAAGCTCAAACGGCGAAGGCGCTGGCCGGAGTAAAAACCGTTCAGGTTGATGCAACGGTTGTTCCCGACGCGAGTAAGGTCAAGGAAGAACATGCTCCGAACCAGGTTGCCGACAGTCTGAGAAATGCATTGAAGGACGCCAACTTCGAAGTTGGCGACGCTCCGATTCGCGCCCACATTGTGCTGGATGAGTTCACGTCGGGCAGTACGGCCAAGCGGTTTATGGTCGGCTTTGGAGCCGGACGCAGCACGGTCGATTGCCGACTGGTGATCCAGGACGCCGAAGGCAAAGAACTAGTGAGCCGGAAAATCCGCGTGCGCGGGAATCTGGTCTTCAGCCCTTATCAGGGCAATAACACTCAGCGTCGCCAAGCGGTATCCAGCTTCGAGCAGCGACTGCTGGAAGAAATCGAAAAACTAAAGTAAGCGGTGATGGCACCGATCCGCATGCCAGGGAGCAAGCAGTAGGAACAGGACGGCGGCGTTCCGTAGTCGACACAAAGGGTTGCATCCGCGCAGTGCCGGACGCCGCTGAGTTCTCCGCAAGCCCGCGATTCTCTCTGCGGCCCTTCTCCGTGTTCTCTGCGTTTTAAGATTTTCGGCACAGCCACCGGCCCCCAAGGGGCCAAGTGCCAAATGCTAATTAGACCGGAGGTTCACTATGAAATACGCTGCCGTTATTGTGTTCCTTACATCGTTTGCTTGGGCGGGCGACAAACCGAAGCCGGAAGACTTCAACCTGGTTGCGCACGTCACTGCGTTCCGCTCCAACACCGAACACTTTACAAACACGCATCACACGAAGTGGGCCGACATCGACGTTGGGTCGGCGCACACGACGCGGATCGTTGAAGCGGTCATCGACGGAAAGCACTACACGCTGAAAGTTGTTACGGGTAAACTACCGGAACCCGGCGACTACAAAGCGCGGCGAACCCGCCGTAGCTGGAATAATGATTGGGACTTCGAATTTCCGCGCGAGGACGGGAGCGGAAAGGTGAACAAGTACAAAATCGTCGGGATGTCGGAGGAGTGATATGGCTCGGGGGCTGTCCTCTGAATGCTGAGTGTCACAACCCTACCGCTTCTTTCCACCCTGCGCCGGCGGCACCACCACCGGCCTCCGCAACGGCACAATCGCGCCCTTCGATGGATCCGCCGCCGCCGTCGCCCGCGCCAGCACTTCCTGCTGAATGTACTTCACGAAATCCTGAATCTGCCGTTGCATCTCCTCCATCCGCTCCCGCATCTGCAAGATGATCGCAATCCCGCTGATATTCACGCCCAGGTCCCGCGCCAGCGACAAAATGAACTCCAGCCGCAGCAGGTCCTCATCGGTATAAAGCCGGGTATTGCCCTCCGTGCGCGAAGGCTTGAGCAGTCCTTCCCGCTCGTAAAGCCGCAACGTTTGCGGATGAATGCCATACATCTCGGCCACCGCCGAAATCATGTAAGCACCCTTGGATTTGCGTTTAGTCATAGGCCAGTATGCCCGCTATGATCGCGCAGCGCACCCGCAAGCTGGAGCACCGTGAAAACCTGGAGCACCCTGAAACATGGAGCACCGTGAAAACATGGAGCGCCCTGAAACATGGAGCGCCCTCAAACATGGAGCACTCAGAGAGCAGGGAGTGCTGAGCTTCCACAAACGAGCCCCCGCAGGGGGCGGCATACATTAGCCCAGCGCGTAAGCGCTGGGAACGGGCCGTATTTTGAACCGAGCCCCGCAGGGGCGACACTCAGCGTAGCGGGCGTAAGCCCGCAAGCGCTCTAAACCCACCAAACCGACCCGCCTAGGAATATATAGCATTCTCAACAAAGGGAGGTACGAAGCTTCTAACTGGGAATACTTGGAACAAGAAAGGAACAAACGAGCCGCAAAATCTTCTGCTTCCAGAAGCGGAACTCATGCAAAATCCGCGGCCCGAACAACTCTACGCTGCCGGCTGTGGCTTCTCCGTCCCCGGAGCCCATCCACCCGGCTTCAGAGCATGGTTCAATCCATAAGCTACCACGCCCGCCGCCATCAGGATCATCCCGAAAGCGAACGAACTCATCCCCGCGACTGTCTCGTGCTCGCTCCGGAAGATCGAGAAGCCCAGCATCAGCATGGGAGTGATTCCGATCACGATCGCTCCAAACAATCCGCCCGGTACGCGGAAAGGCCTCGGCAACTCCGGTTCCCGAATTCGCAGGCAAATCAAAGCCGCGAACTCCAATCCCAGGCTAGCGCCATACAGAAGAATGTCGATGGTCACCAGCCGTTCAAATCCCAGCAGAAGGCAGGGTGCCCACAAGATCGCCAGCACCACAATCGCCACCCATGGCGCCCGCGACCGGGAATGCCGCTTGCCGAAAATCTTCGGCAGCATCCCATCCTGAGCCATCGCCAGGGGAAGCCTCGAGTAGCTCATCACCAGCGCGTTGAACATCCCAAAGCCGCTGATCATGCCGCCTAAGGCCAGAGCCACTCGCAGCAGAGGTCCGCCCAGCATGCCGGCAACGTCCGCCCAAAAACCGGTATCCCATGCGCTCGGCGCGAGCCCAGTCATCCACATTGCTGCTACCGGCAAAATGTAGCTCACGGCCACAATCAGCACCGCTGCCAGCATGGCGCGCGGATAAGTCCGCTGCGGCCGCTCGACTTCTGCGGCAATCGTCGACGCGTTATCCCACCCCATGTAGTTCCACATGCAGATGAGCACGCCCGTCAGAATGTCGATGCTGGAGTTAGTCGGCTTTGTGATTGCCTGTGCCAGCGCGCCAAATCTAAACGGCGCGATGCACACGATGACGATAAAGGGCGCCGACAGCGCGAAAAACAGCCACAGCGAAGTATTCGACACCACCTTCACCCCGGCCACGTTCAGCAGCGCACACAACGCCACCACCGCCAGTCCCACCATCAGCCCGCGATGCCCGATCGCGAACCAGGGAAACAGCCGCTGCAAATAGAGGATGAACAGCGTCGGGTAAATCGCCATGTCGAACACCGACGCCACCAGCGACAGCCACGCTTCCTGGAATCCCCAAAAATTTCCCATCGCCCGCCGAACCCAGGCGTAGTACCCGCCCTCTTCCGGCAGCGCGCTCGAAAGCTCGCCGATCATGAACGCGGTCGGCAAACTCCACAAGATTGGTGTCAGCAGCAGAATCAGAATGGCCCGGCCATACCCGGCGCCGTGCACGATGTCCTCCGTGCCGTACGTGCCGCCCGATACCATAAAGAAGGTAGCGGCGACCAGGGGCCACAAGGTGAGCCTGCCGAATTTTTTGTTCTGGGGAACAACCGGGAGTTGCTGGGTTGGCTGGGTAGGTGTGCTAGCTGTTGCCAATTTCTATGGCTTCCTCCTCAAAGCGACTCACTCTCACCACCGCGTCTCCCTTGAATTTCTTTCGCGGCTCCCGGGTAACTGCGATTCCACAGGCATTTCGGCGAAGTTAGTTCGCAGCACAGAGAATACGGCAAATCAGATGCGACGCAATAATTATTTGAGATTTTTTTCCCCGAAAACACAGTACGGAGGTAATCGCATTGCGCGTAGGGGCAGACGCCCTCGTCTGCCCGGCCGAGCAAAGCTCGGCTCACTCTCCACGATTCGTAACTCCAAATGGTTCGACCCGCTTCCCCGTCTCGATGCTATTGTTCACCTCCGGCATCCGCTGTATAAATTCGTCATCCCGTCCCAAACCGTTTCTTCAAGGAGACACTTCATGAACAGAACCCTCAACGCCGCGCTGTGTCTTTGCCTCGCTCTTGCCCTGGCACAGGCTGCCGCCCCGCAAAACGCCTTCGCCCCTGACCAGATCAAGTGGGGTCAGGCTCCGCCCTTCATGGCGCCCGGCGCCAGCCTGGCTGTGCTCGAAGGCAATCCCATGGCAAAGTCCGGCGACTTCACCGTCCGCCTCAAAATGCCCGACGGCTACAAGATCGCCCCGCATTGGCATCCCAACCGCGAGAACGTCTCGGTTCTTTCTGGAAACTTCAAGGTAGGAATGGGCGACAAGTTCGACGAATCCAAGATGATGCTGTTCCCGGCCGGAAGCTTCGCCTACCTCGACCCAGACATGCACCACTACGCCATGGCCTCCGGCGAAGTCATCGTCCAGGTCCACGGCATGTCCCCACTACAATTCAACTACGTCAACCCGGCTGACGATCCGAGCAAGAAATAGAAATGAAGACGAGGTCTCAGGTGTGAAGGTCTCGGGGTCTCAGGCCCGAGGCCGCAGAGAAGTCCAGGAGTGCCGATTTTCGTCATCGGCCAAGAAGAAGCCATAAGTAAAAGGGAGCACGTGGGCGAACCCTTCGTGCTCCCTTCGTGTCCTTCGTGGTGAATGTCTTTGTTCCTTTAGAAAGTGTCCATGCCTATGCTGACGCCTGACACCTAGACCTTCCCCCACAGCTCCGCCCGAGGATCCTCCGGGTTCAACCTTGCCAGCTCCCGCAGCAACTCCTTGGTCTTCTCATCCCGGGGCATGGGGACCGTGATCTTTACCTCCACAATCTCATCCCCGCGCACGCCTTCCTTAGTCGCCGAGGGCACGCCTTTCTCCCGCAGCCGTAGCCTTTGTCCAGATTGCGTCCCCGGCGGAATCTTCAAAAGCGTCCGTCCATCAATCGTCGGAACCTCGATCTTCGCTCCCAGCGCCGCTTCGGTCGCGGTCACCGGCACGGTCAAGCGTATGTCGTCACCGTCGCGATGAAACACCGGATGATCGCCCGTCTTGATAATCACGTAGAGGTCGCCCGCAGGCCCGCCGTGCGATCCGGCATTCCCCTTCCCAGCCAGCCGGATGCGCTGCCCATCCCGGGTCCCCGCTTTGATCCGAACCTCCAGCGGTTCCGTGCGCTCGATGGTCCCTTCACCATGGCAAGTAGGGCAGGTCGAGATGTTCTTCCCGGTCCCATGGCAGCGCGGGCATTGCACGTTGAACTTCATCCGCCCGCCCGTCTGCTCAATGGTTCCCTTGCCATGACACTGCGGACAAACCCCCGGGGCCTCGACAAATCCCGATCCGTGACAACTGCCGCAGGTTTCCCGGCGAGTAATGTTCAACCGCATCACCCCGCCCCGGATCGCCGTCCAGAAGGGAACATTGACCTGATATTCGAGATCCGACCCGGGCTCCGGCCCTTCCGCTGCCGCTGCTCCGCCGCGATCGAACATGCTGGAGAAGATGTCGCGAAAGCCGCCCCGGCTCGAGGATGCTCGCTTGCCCCGCCCACCTCCCTCGAATAGATCTGAGAAGTCAAAGCCGCCAAAGTCAAACGGCACACCCCCGGCTCCTGCAGATCCCGTGGCATTGCCTCCAGGTTGACCCCCAGGGAAGCCCCCCGGAGTCCCACCCTGCCGCGCATAAGCCTCGGCCGCCGCCGGATCAACGTTGTCGGAATAAAATCCCAGCTGATCGTAGATCTTGCGCTTCTTCGGATCGCTCAAGATTTCATTCGCTTCCGAAATCGTCTTGAACTTTTCCTCCGCCGTCTTGTCCCCGGGATTAACGTCGGGATGGTATTTGCGTGCAAGCTTCCGAAAAGCCTTCCGGATCTCATCCGTAGAAGCGCCCTTCTTCACTCCCACCGCGCCGTAATAATCTTTCGTTTGAGTCGCCATGAAAAATCAGCTGCTAGCTTTTAGTCGTCAGCTCGTGGCCCTTAGCTCTTGAGGCGCCAGCCGAACGGAGTCGAAAGCCTGCCCTGAGCGAAGCCGAAGGGGACCCGTGCCTGTTGGCAGTACCACCGGCCCTTCGGAATTTTCCACCCGGCTCTCGCCGCATTTCCGCTCATCAGTGCACAACCCGCTTCTTCCCCTCTTCCGAAGCAAACGCAAAATGCTCCGAGTGCACCGCCTCGATCTCCACCGGAATGCGGATCACGCCACTCCCCGTAGGACGAAACACATACCACCGTCCCTCATCTTCCACATAATTCAAAAAATATTCCTGCTGATTCACTTCGAATTGCAATTTAGGTTTCCTCCAGTAGCGCCGGCGTCCCGCCGGCTGTCGCGCGGGCGTCTCGCCCGCGCCATCTCCAATACCAAGAAGGGGCGCGATCGCGCCCCTCAAGCTAAAAGCTAGCAGCCAGGAGCTAGCAGCTCACTTCTTGTCTTCCACGTCCACGTACTCGGCGTCGATCACGCCTTCATCTTTCTTGGCCTGACCGTCTCCACCGCCCGCGCCCGAAGCTCCCGCTTCAGCGCTCGGGCCTGCGCCCGCAGCGCCCTGTGACCCAGCCGCCTTGTACATCTGTTCGGCCAGCTTGTGCGATGCCTGGGTAAGCGCTTCGCGCGCCCGATCCATGCTCGCCTTGTCGCCCGATTCCAGCGCCTTCTTCGCATCGGCGATCGCGTTCTCCACGTCACCGCGCTCCGAGCCCGAGATCTTATCCCCCGACTCGCGCAGCATCTTCTCCATCTGGTAGACCATGCTGTCGAGCTGGTTCTTGGCTTCGATCTCTTCGCGCTTCGCTTTGTCCTCGGCCGAGTGGGCATCGGCTTCCTTCGCCATCCGCTCCACTTCTTCCTTCGACAGCCCGGACGACGACGTGATCGTGATCTTCTGATCCTTGCCGGTCGCCATATCCTTCGCCGTCACGTTCAGGATTCCGTTCGCGTCGATGTCAAACGTCACCTCGATCTGCGGCATCCCACGCGGAGCCGGTGGCAACCCGGTCAAATGGAACTTGCCCAGAGTCCGGTTCTGCGCTGCCATCGGACGCTCGCCCTGCAGCACATGCACCTCCACCGACGTCTGATTGTCCGCCGCGGTTGAGAACGTCTCCGTCTTCTTGGTCGGAATCGTCGTGTTCCGCGGGATCATCGGCGTCGCCACGCCGCCCAGCGTTTCAATCGCCAGCGACAGCGGAGTCACATCCAGCAGGAGCAGGTCCTTGACCTCACCCTTCAGAACGCCGCCCTGGATCGCCGCGCCCACTGCCACGACTTCATCCGGGTTCACGCCCTTGTGCGGCTCCCGTCCGAACAGTTCCTTCACCAGCGCCTGAATGCGCGGCATACGTGTCTGTCCGCCGACCAGCACAACTTCATTGATCTTGCTGGCATCGACGCCCGCGTCCTTCATGCACTGCCGGCACGGACCCACCGAGCGCTGGATCAGGTCCTCCACCATTGACTCGAGCTTCGCCCGCGTCAACTTCTTCACCAGGTGCTTCGGACCGCTGGCATCCGCCGTAATAAACGGCAGGTTGATCTCGGTCTCCATCGTGGTCGAAAGCTCGATCTTCGCCCGCTCCGCCGCATCCCGCAGACGCTGCAAAGCCATCTCGTTCCCCTTACCACGCAGGTCGAGACCTTCATCCTTCTTAAACTCGTCAATCAGCCAGTCGACAATCCGCTGGTCGAGGTTGTCACCGCCGAGGTGCGTATCACCATTCGTGGCCTTCACCTCGATGACGCCTTCGCCCACTTCCAGAATCGAAATATCGAACGTACCGCCGCCGAAGTCATACACCGCGATGGTCTCGTCCTTACCCTTGTCCAGCCCGTAAGCCAGCGCAGCCGCCGTCGGCTCGTTGATGATGCGCTTCACCTCCAGCCCGGCAATCTTGCCGGCATCCTTGGTCGCCTGCCGCTGCGCGTCATTGAAGTACGCCGGAACCGTGATCACGGCCTCGGTCACCTTCTCGCCCAGGTAGTCTTCCGCAGCCTTCTTCAGCTTCTGCAGAATCATCGCGGAAATCTCCGGCGGGGTGTATTTCTTGCCCTGCGCGATGACCGCCACGTGGTCCCCGTCGCGCTCTACCTTATAAGGGACCATCTTCATTTCTTCATTTACTTCGTCATACCGGCGTCCCATGAACCGCTTGATCGAGAAGACCGTGTTCTCGGGATTGGTAATGGCCTGCCGCTTCGCCACTTGCCCCACCAACCGCTCCCCAGTCTTCGTAAAGCCGACGACCGACGGAGTAGTCCGCCCACCTTCTTCATTCGCAATCACCTTGGGTTCGCCGCCTTCCATCACCGCGACCACTGAGTTCGTGGTCCCCAGGTCAATTCCAATAATCTTGCCCATATCCGCTCCTCCTGAACCTCTATAAGTGCATTATAATCTTGCGCTTGAAACGTATCTACGAGCTCATAATAGGACTTGAGTGTAGCGTTGTCAAGTTTTAGATGACAGGAAACCGCAAGCGGATGCAGAGACTTCCAGCGAGAGATGTTGCGATAACTTCCTTAAAATCAAAAGATTGCAGGCCTGCGCTATTCTGCCGCCTGAAGCGCAGCCGTGAAAGCCGCCTCAACCGCCCGTGCAATCAGGCGCTGGCCCGACTGGCTGGGATGCACGTCGCAGAGGAACTGGTTCTGCGGCGATGCATTCAGCAATCCCGCCTTGCAGGTATTGCCGCCCGCGAACGGGTTCGTGGCAGCGATTTCAAAGGCGCTGAACACGTCGGCCACGACCGCCCCAAACGATGCTGCCGGCGCCGATACAGCCTGATTCAGCAATTGCATCAGCGTGGTTCCGGCCGCATCCGAGTAGTCGAGAGAATAGTAATTCTCGACGACAATGAGCCCCTTATAGCCGGACGCGCGAATCTCGCCCAGTATCGTCGCCATGTTCGCGCTGATGGTGGCGAGCACCTGCGGCAGCCCATTCGTGATACACGTTTGATCTCCGGCACAGGCCTCCTCGAGCAGGAACAGATCATTTGCTCCCAGCATGATCGTCACCAGCCGCGTTCTCTTGTGCTTGGCCAGGAACGACAGCGCGAAGCTGGATTGCGTCGAGCCATAGGAAACATGCAGTGGCGCTTGCGATCGGAACGCGCGGCAGCCGAGGTCGGGCGCACTCGCCGAGAGAAAACTTGCCGTCGTTTCTCCGGGGCACGCGGCGTTCACGTTGTTCAGCCTCAAGTCGCGCCCGACGTAGTCCGGGAATCCGATGAAGTTCGTGGGATTCACATATTCGAATCCCGCTTGGGTGATGAAGCCGAACACCCCACTGTCGCCTAAGGTACGGGCGCGGCGACGATTCACTGGGCATGGCAGCGGATGCGCCAGTCACCAGCAGACACAAAATCAGCAAGAAGGTGCGAACACGTGGAACCATGACGGCCTCCGCAGCGGTAGGATCGCAACCGCTCGTCCGTCGGAGTATGCGGGGCCGCAGGTCGAAGACAGACGACGGTGCGGCGGCATTCTAGTGCGGAGCAGGATCCGCCGCAAGCCGACAGCCGCCAGGCAAGCCGTCCCCGCATTGAGCCCAAGTCCTCTCCTGTCATCGTGAGCGGAGTGAGGCGTCAGCCGAACGGAGTCGAACGACCCCATGTCTTTCACGGACTCCGACGGCTTGGAGAGATTTTTCACCACGGAACTCCCGGTCTTTCGCCGCCCACCTCTCAGCCGATCAACCGGCGGGCGTTCTCAACGTCGAACTCTATCTAGGAAGAAACACTGCGCCCCTTCTTTTTGACTTCCTCCCCCACGCCTCATAAGATTCCTTCCACTTCCCCCCCAACCACATGATCGGCCAGACCATCTCGCACTACCGCATCGTCGAGAAGCTCGGCGGTGGCGGCATGGGAGTCGTCTACAAGGCCGAAGACCTCTCGCTCGGCAGGTTCGTAGCCTTGAAATTCCTTCCCGACAACGTCGCCCAGGACGCCTCTGCCCTGGAGCGCTTCCGTCGTGAAGCCCGCGCCGCCTCCGCGCTCAACCATCCCAACATCTGCACCATTTACGAGATCGGCGAGGGCGAGGGTACTCGCTTCATCGCCATGGAATACCTCGAAGGCATGACCCTCAAGCATGCCATCGCCGGACGTCCCATGGAGATCGAGACGCTGCTTTCCTTAGGAATGGAAATCGCCGACGCACTCGACGCCGCGCACGCTGCCGGCATCATCCATCGTGACATCAAGCCCGCGAATATCTTCATTACCAGGCGCGGTCACGCCAAGATCCTCGATTTCGGTCTGGCCAAGGTGGGAGACGGCCCTGCCTCCGCCAGTCGCATCGCGGACGCGAACACGCAATCCAAAGATGAGCACCTCACCAGCCCGGGATCCACTCTGGGCACGGTCTCCTACATGTCGCCCGAGCAAGTGCTTGGCAAGCCGCTCGACGCCCGCACGGATTTATTTTCCTTCGGCATACTGCTCTACGAGATGTCGACCGGAGCTTTGCCATTCCGAGGTGAAACCTCCGGCGCCATCTTTGATTCCATCCTTCATGCCGCCCCGGCCGCTCCAACGCGTCTGAATCCGCAGGTGCCCGCCGACCTCGAACGCATCATCCAAAAGGCGCTCGAGAAAGACCGCGAGGTCCGCTACCAGCACGCCTCTGAAATGCGCGCCGACCTGCCGCGCGCGCGTCGCGATACTGGCTCGGGTTCCAGTGCTCGCGTCATCGCCCCGGTTGCTGAACCAACGACGAGTAAGTGGTGGATTTGGGCTCTTGCCTCCCTCCTCGCTGTCGCTCTCATCGGCGGGTTGGCTTGGCGATTCAAACCCTCGTCGTCGCCGGAGACCAAAGCCGCCCCTCCTCTTGCCACGATCGCTGTTCTTCCATTTCAGAATCTCGCCTCTGACAAGGACTCCGACTTCCTGCGCATGGCGCTCCCTGACGAGATCGCCACCACCCTGAGCTCCGTACGCACCCTGTCGATCCGCCCCTTCGCCACAACCAGCAAGTACGCGAACGCGGGAACCGACCTTCAGCAGGCGGGCAAGGAAATGCACGTCGGCAGGATCGTGACCGGCCACTTCCAGAAGGTGCGCGACCAACTGCAGTTGACCATGGAAGCGGTGGACGTCGCCGCCGACCGCGTGCTCTGGCAGGACACCAGAAACGTTCCCGCAGAAGATTTGGTGGCGATGCGGGACCAGGTCACAGCCCAGGTGCGCCAGGGTTTGATTCCGGCGCTGGGCGCGAACACGGCGGCAGGAGACAGCGGGACCCGCCCCACCAATGAAGAAGCCTACGACCTCTACCTGCGCAGTGTCGCCATTGCGCACGATGGCAATCAGAATCGTGATGCCGTTCGCATGCTCGAGCGATCCGTTGGACTTGACCCCACGTTTGCGCCCGCATGGTCTGCATTGGGCAAACGCTATTACTACGAAGAGGAATACGGCCCCGGAGCCACCGGTTCGATGTCGCGCACCGACCCCACTTTGCGGCGCGCACTCGCGCTTGATCCCAACCTGGAGGACGCCGCCCAGCAAATCGTCAGTCTGGATGCCGACGCGGGCAAACTCCCGCTCGCCTACCAGGAAGCCAAGGCCATGGTCGACAAACGTCCGCAGAGCGGTTTTGCTCACTTCACTTTGTCGTACGTACTCCGCTATGCCGGGTTGCTGCACGATGCAGCACAGGAGTGCGAGGAAGCCTTGCGCCTCGATCCGGGAAACTACCAATTCCGCTCCTGTGCAAGCGTCTTCGGAACGTTAGGACAATTTGATCAGGCCCGAGCCTTTCTGCAATTGGATGCGGGTTCGGAGTGGTCCACGAATGTGGAAGCGCACCTCCTGTTGCGCGAAGGCAAACCGCAGGCGGCTTTGGAGTGGCTTCATCGTCTGCCCAGCAGTACCTTCTTCCACACTCGCGCTCTGGAGGCCTGTCACTCAAAACCCCGGCCTCCAGGATCAGACCAACTTCTGGATCAGGTCGAGAAGGATGTGCTTGCCTTCAAGGATCCTGAACCCAGATTCAATACCGGTGCACATTACAACGCCTGTAGAGGGAACGCCTTCTCCGCGCGACTGATGAAATCGGCGATTGCGGACGGTTATTGCGGGTATGAAAACTTGCAATCCGATTCGCTGCTGGCCGAGTTCCGCAAGTCTGCCGAATACCCCGCCATCCTCGCGCAAGCCAAACAATGCCAGGATCAATTCCTGGCCCAGCGCAACCAGCAGCAGAAATAAAATGATGGAGTGACGGGCGTCCTCGCCCGTCGAACTGCGTCCATCAAAAGATACGCTGTCATCGTGAGCGGAGTGAGGCGTCAGCCGAACGGAGTCGAACGACCCCACGTCTGTCACGCACTCCGAAGGCCTGAAGAGATTTTCCACCACGGTCCCCCATGCTTTGCCGGAATGGAGCGGCAGGTCGAATTGCGTAAATCGAAAGCCCCCGCAGCGAAATCGCCATGCGTCGATCAAAAAATGCGCTGTCATCGTGAGCGAAGTGAGGCGTCAGCCGAACGAAGTCGAACGACCCCACGTCTGTCACGCACTTCGAGGGCCTGAAGAGATTTTCCACCACGGTCCCCCATGTTTTGCCGGAATCGAGCGACAGGTCGAATTGCATCGATCAAAAAATGCGCTGTCATCGTGAGCGGAGTGCGGCGTCAGCTGAACGGAGTCGAACGACCCCACGTCTGCCACGGACTCCGATGGCCTGAAGAAATTTTCCACCACCGTCCCCCATGCTTTGCCGGAATGTAGCGACAGGTCGAATTGCGTAAATCGAAAGACCACGCGGCGAAATCGCCATCTTTGACTTCTCACGCCGCCCAAACATAAGATTCCTTAGCTCGGCACTCCCATGATCGGCCAAACCATCTCCCATTACCGCATCGTCGAGAAACTCGGCGGCGGAGGCATGGGTGTCGTCTATAAGGCCGAGGACATCAAGCTGGGACGCTTCGTCGCCCTCAAATTTCTTCCCGAGGACGTCGCCTCCAACTCCCAGGCCCTCGAGCGTTTTCAGCGTGAAGCGCGCGCCGCTTCCGCCTTGAATCATCCCAATATCTGCACCATTCACGAGATCGATGAGGACAATGGCCAGACTTTCATCGTGATGGAGTACCTCGAAGGCGTGACCCTGAAGCACCGCATCGCAGGTCACCCCCTGGAGACCGAGACTCTGCTCCAGCTTGCCATCGAAATCGCCGACGCGCTCGATGCCGCTCATGCCCAGGGCATCGTTCATCGCGACATCAAGCCCGCCAACGTCTTCGTCACCAAGCGCGGTCACGCCAAGATTCTCGACTTCGGTCTCGCCAAGCTGCTGCCTTCCGCGCGCGATTCCGCGCACACTGCCGGCCCCACCGCCATCAGTGACGCCTTCCTGACCAGCCCCGGAACCGCGGTCGGCACCGTCGCCTACATGTCTCCCGAGCAGGCCAAAGGCAGAGATCTCGACCCGCGCACCGACTTGTTCTCTTTCGGCGCTGTGCTCTACGAGATGAGTACCGGCTCCATCCCTTTCCGAGGCGACACCACCGCTCTTATCTTCGAAGCCATCCTCAATCGCGCGCCGCTTTCCCCGGTGCGGCTCAATCCCGATGTCCCGCAACGGCTCGAGGAAATCATCAACAAAGCTCTCGAAAAAGATCGTGAACTCCGTTACCAGCATGCCTCGGAAATCCGCAGCGACCTGAAACGTCTGCAACGAGACAGCG
>Ga0209577_10002171_pt1 | contig 19050 bp, 15 predicted proteins | sample GraSoiAngelo_109_FD_185874 | JGI IMG/M metagenome (GOLD analysis project Ga0209577, IMG submission 185874) | Grasslands soil microbial communities from the Angelo Coastal Reserve, California, USA - 14_0903_12_20cm (SPAdes) (version 2) | ecosystem: Environmental > Terrestrial > Soil > Grasslands...
ACAAAAGAACTCTTCACTGCCTCGAGAGGTGAAGGTGCCTATCTGAACGAGAAACGGATCCGAGTTTCCAGCATCGATCATCTCTCAACGAGTTTGTTGGCTACTGGATTCCCCAGCACCAAACGCGAGCGGAACCCGAACATTCACTACTATTGGAATTTTACATTACGCTCGCATGGAGTGCGCCGCGACGGTTCGGCGGCACTGGACCTAGCTTCCGTTGCCTGCGGCCGCTTTGATGGATTTTGGGAGTTCGGTTTGCACCCTTGGGACACGGCGGCCGGAGTCCTCCTGGTCCGCGAGGCGGGAGGGCTGGTGACCAACTTCTCGGGTGAGCCTTACCGCCCCGGCGATTATGAAACGCTGGCTTCGAATGGGCGTATCCACTCGGAGCTGCGTCAGGCAGGAGCAGAGGTACGGCAGCGAATTGTCGATGGCCTAGAGCTGCCCCCCAAACCGTCTGCTCCAGGCGCAGAATAACTCTTGCGCCTCCGGATTGTTTCAGTTTGATTGACGGGCTTTGTTCCAGAGTGTTACTCTCGCCACGTCTTAGCGCGTAAGCGGCCTCGAATGGCATCAACGGTTTGCAAACCGGTCCCGGAGTGCCATTATTGAAAAAATGAGAAGCTTGCTTATGTCCCCGCCTCTCGGTCGTTGGGCAGCACTGCGTAACCGCTACCTCGCCCGTCCACGAACTAACTATCGCCTTATCCATAGCGAATCGGTACGCGACTGTGATGCGGTACATCGGTTCCGCGGTGGTTTAGGGATTACTGCGCAGCGAATCTGGCTCAGTGACCTGTCGGAAGGGTTTCGCGGTTTCCGCATACTTCAGCTAAGCGATATTCACCACAGTTTGTTTGTGCCGCTCGACCAAGTCGCCGCGGTGGTGGAGGTCTCGAACAGACTGAAACCCGACCTGGTTGCGCTGACCGGTGATTTCGTCAGCTATTCCCGATCCTCGATCGAGCCGGTCGCGGAAATACTCGGCGGCCTTAGAGCGCGCGCAGGCGTCGTGGCCGTGCTCGGGAACCATGACTTCCGCGTAGGCGCGGACGCATTGGAGAGAGCTCTGCGGCGGCGGCGCATTCAAGTTCTACGGAATCGGCACCGGCTACTACAGCGGCGCGGGGCCAGGCTGTATCTGGCCGGCGTGGACGACTATGGCTACGGTGCGGATCTGGGAGAGGCCATGCGTGGCATCCCCGAGGACTCACCCACCATTCTCCTCGCGCATAATCCCCGACTGGTCACGGCGGCAGCATGCCGCGGTATTGGTTTGGTACTGGCGGGACACACGCATGGTGGCCAAGTGAACTTGCCGTTGCTCGGCACGGTGTACGGACGGTCTCCCGAGAAAATGCGCTTCAAAATGGGCTGGGACCGGCTGGGTTGTACGCAAATTTACGTCAGCCGTGGAATTGGGACGATCGTCTTGCCGTTACGATGGCGCTGCCCCGCGGAGGTGCCTTTACTCGAGCTGCAGCCGCATCAGCGCGGCGAGAGTTCCTCATCCCTTTATTTTGTACAACGTAGTTACGGCATCCCGTGGACAACCTCGACTCTGGGGATCGCTGCTGATTGACCTTCGGCCCTGTCCTTTATTAGGGCCTGCGGCCCGCGAAACCTAATGAAAGTCGCAGCGGGCCGGTAACAGGCTCTCGCGCTAACCCCTTTGTATTCAGCACGACGTCGGTTTTGAGTGCGGGAACTTTCGAGACACTCTTAGGCCTCTCATCCGGAACGATTCGGGCTCCGCTGAACCTGTAGGCGCATAGCCGCAGTGCGCAAGGTATCGGAGATGTTTCGGTTGGAGGCAAGTTTTTTTAGATCCGGCGCGGTTATATTCGGCAGCATATGGAGAGTGACATCCAATGGCGTCTTGGGATTGTTCATCAGATTTATGACCACGGTATAGTTCCGGCGGAAATTCCTGCTCTTGGCAATGATGCGCAATACTTCATCTGTCAGGCTGGCCATTGACGAAAACGTCTCCACCTCACGATCCGTAAGTCTCGAAGATTGCAGCACGGCCCGCTGCACAACTTTGCACGGATCGCGAATCAGGACCATTCGCTCTTCTCGATTTCCCTTAAGCGCGAGCTGCACTCGCTCGACCACGCGCATGCCCGCGAGACGTTGCAGGAGCGTGGCACGCTGTTCGCTTGGGGCATCGATGTCAGCTACGGCCTGGGCGAATGTCGACTCACTTTCGGGCTTATCTGCCAGCAATTCCTCCAGCTGCTGACGCTGTTCCGCCGTAATCGAAGGAGATCCCACCAGAGCGGCGACGAGCGCGCGATTGGAGCTAAGCCGATCCAAATCCTGCATCAGTTCCTGAGCCGTGGAAGTGGGCAAAGCCCGCGCCGCGGAGGTCAGAAATTGAACCGGACAGCGCGGGCTTTTGATCAGAGCCGTGGCGATCGCAGGGTTATCAACGAGATTCCGTCCGCAATGACGAAATAGCTGCATTGCGGGGGCATCGCCAGCAAGCGCGGCCGCGAATGCGTCTGTGGGTTGGCCGAGCAGGGCGTTTTCAGCGCGTTCCCGGACTGCGTTATCGGCATCTTCCGAGAGCACAGTTAGCAATTCAGCACGTTCGGCCGGCGCCAGTCCGGCAGAACCCGAGCAGACGGCCATCTTACGCTCACGTGTGGTGCGGCCGGAGAGTACTTCCTCGTATATCTCAGAGCTAATCGGCCCCTCCGCCCGTTGGTTTCAAATCGCTGCGAGTCAGAGTGACATTGCCGGGCTGTCCTGGCGGACCCAAAGGAGCAAGCGTTTGGCCATTCAGCTCCAATAGCAGAGCTCCCGCATCTTTTGCGGAGATATCGATGGCTTCTTGCGCCGTGAACGTGCGACTCTGGCCAGCGATCATGCTACCCTCGAAGACTTTACTGCCGTCAGCAGATACGCTCACGGAGGTTTCCTTACCTGCTTCAACTTTGAGTTCGAGTCCTGGGAACCCAGTTCCAGACGGGCTGGGCGAGGCGGCCAGTGGGGCCGAAGTCGTGCTCGCCGCGTTCTCGGCGGAAGGGTTCGGTCTGGCTCCTTCCGGACGGGCGGCTACCGGAACGGCTGACGGAGCGCTATTGCGTTCCTTTGTGGCTTGGCCAATCGTTTTGTAACGCCCTGTCCAGCCTAGCCAGCCCGTTCCGAGCAAAATGATCACATAGAGTGTCCCAAGCCACATCGAACGGCCCGCTGTTGGCCTTGGGGGTGCCTGTGGCACCGGCGGCTTGGCCTCGATTTGAGCAGTCTGTTCGCTAAGGGCCAGATCATATTCCGCTAACAGATCGTCCTCATCGAGTCCAAGAAACCGAGCCACAGCGCGGATAAAACCTCGGTTGAAGATGCCTCCCGGGAGGATCCCCCACTGCTCGTTTTCGAGCGCCTCCAGAAAACGAGTGCCGATGCGGGTCGCCGTGCAGATTTCATCGCGCGAGACGCCGCGCAATTCGCGCTCTCGCTTGAGACGTTCACCAAAACCAGATTTACTCATGCCAGGCGTCGCTCGCTCAGATTTCCCGGCCATACTAGGCGGGGCAGACCAAACCTGTCAAACCTGCTGTAAGACCTCTCTTCGTAACAGAAACCAGAGGTCAGAGGAGAAACCAATCGGAAACATTGGATAGAATGGGCATTGCATGGCGTTTCCGCCGATGCCTATAATTTACGGTCTGCTCCGCTGAAGTAGAGTTTCGTGCAAGGTTTCATAGGCGAAAATGTCGGAGAGCAAAGTCTTTACGGGCGTTGAACGCCGACGCAATCCCGGCCTTCATGCAGACGGAAGGGAAGCCGGCGAAGTGGCCGTTTTCCACGAACTCGGCAAGGCTCTCACCTCATCGCTGCAACTCGATCAAGTCTTGCGCACGATCATGGAGAAGATCGACGAATTTCTCCATCCGGACACCTGGTCCATGCTGCTCGTCGACGAAGTCAAACAGGAGCTCTATTTCGAGCTGGCGATCGGCAAGAACGCCCATGGCCTCAAGGATGTGCGCATCAAGATCGGCCAGGGCATCGCGGGATGGGTAGCGCAGAATCAGCAAGCCGTCATCGTTCCCGATGTAAGCAAAGACACGCGCTTCTTTGGGAAAGTCGACGAGAAAACGAAGATGGAAACGCGGTCTATTGTGGCCGTCCCGGTGCGTTTTCGAGACCATTGTCTGGGCGTAATTGAGCTCATCAACTGCATGGACATGGATGGCTTTCACGATCGCGATTTGGCGCTTCTGGAGGCGCTAGCGGACTTCGCCGCAATTGCGTTGGAGAACGCTCGGCACGTGCAGCGCATTCATGAGCTCACCATCACCGACGACTGCACCAATCTGTACAATGCGCGTCATCTCAACTTTATTCTGGAAACGGAAATCTATCGCTCGCAACGCTACGGGTATGAATTCTCCCTGGTTTTTTTGGATCTGGACCATTTCAAGGCCGTGAACGACACGCATGGCCATCTGGCTGGATCGAAGTTACTGGCCGAAATCGGTCAGGTGCTGCGCGATAACTGCCGCCTCATCGATTTCGCATTTCGGTATGGTGGCGATGAGTTTGTGATCTTGCTTCCCCAGACATCCAAAGAAAATGCCTGCGTGGTCGCCCGGCGGTTACACAAATTGATCCGCGAATCTCATTGGCTCACGTCGGAAGCGCTGGACGTGCGGATCACGACGAGCGCTGGAGTGGCCTCTTATCCGACCGATTCCAGGACGAAAGCGGAATTGCTGCACCTCGCTGATGAGGCAATGTATATGGTTAAGAACAGCAGCCGAGACAATGTCGCCGCCGCCAAACATGGCCTGCTAGCCACCCCGTGAATCGCGAGTACCGTCGCCTTTGCGGATGCAGCTTCAGCAGTTTCAGAGATCGCCTTGATGGGAAGACACCAAGAATGCTAGTCTCGATATCGCATCGTGTTTGTACGTTCCCGTAATCTTCGCAAAGTTCGATCGCATCGCGCGGCGTCCCGCGCAAATCACCTTGCCGGCTCAAGTCTCTGGGTTCTGCGGGTCCGGATTGTTTCGAAAAACGAACTGCCGTATCGAAAACAAAAGGCTGAATGAGGGTTGTTCGGCGCAAACCTTCTCCCTATACTGAGCTTCCAAGATCGCGAGGCGCCATTCGATGCGCACTACCGAAGCCGCGCGTTATGCACGTTGGTCGGCAGTTATCGCTATTGTGCTGGCTGTTCTCGTAGCTTGTGTCTACGGAGCACGCGATTGGCAATCACGGCAAGCGCGGAAAAACGTGCCAGCGGCTGTGCCATCGAGCGTGGAGCAGCGTTCTGCGGGCTTTACCTTCTCTAAGGTGGTGGGTGACCGTACGGAATTCACAGTGCGGGCCTCGCGCGCGACCCAATTCGTGGAAGGCGGCCGCAGCCTGCTGGAGGACGTATGGATCACCGCGTACGGCGGTGCGGGTGAGCGCTTTGACAATCTGCACACGCGTACTTGCGACTATTTGAACGCGTCGGAAAACATTAGCTGCGCCGGGGATGTACAGATCGATCTGGACCGAGCCTCTGACCAGCAGGTCCCGGCCGGAAAGACCGAGCAAGCGGATGGCTCGCGACTGGTACAAGTCGCAACTAGCCACGTATCTTTTGATCATGAGACGGGTTTAGCGACGACGGATCGCCCGGCGAGCTTTCGGTTTTCGCAAGGTGAAGGAACTGGGGTGGGTTTCCGGTATGAAGCGCAGCAAGGCGAAATACAACTTCTCAGTGCCGTCGAGCTGGCATTGCATGGAGCGGATCCGGCCGACCGTGCCTCTCAGACGGCGGTGCAGGTGCTGAATCTTTCTGGAAGCAGCATGACCTTCGAACGAGATCAGCGTCTGATTCATCTACTCGGACCCGTGCACGCCCACCAAGCCAATTTTGACCTCGTTTGTGGCAAACTTGACGTTGAGTTGGACGAGCATATGTATGCTCGCCGTTTGATCGCCACAGAACAGCCGGAGCTGCGAAGCGATGGCCCCGCGCGTATATCTCTCAGAGCGGAGACCATTACAGCGATGGTTTCGCCCACGCGAATCGAGGCGATTGTCGCCGAAGGCGGAGTGCACGCGATTGCGCAAAACCCAAACGGTGAGGATCAGTTACAAGCAGATCGTGTGGGAGCGGAACTGTATCCGGTCTCCAATCAGCCGCGGCTTCTCGTCGCCACGGGACGGGTCAGTGCGCGCTCGATTCGAGCAGGGGCAGTAAGAAATCTGGAAACGTCGATGTTGCGCCTGGATTTCACTCCTTCCAAGAAGGGAGGCGAAGCGAGGCTGAAGCACGCCTTAACGCCTGCAGGCACTGCAGAGTTTCAGGATTCAGGGATGCTTTCTGGGAAGCCGATCCAGGAGCGGATGCGCCTAAGCGGCCAGCATTTGGAGGCGGATTTTACCGGCCTAAATGACTTACGAGAGCTGCGCGGGTCGGAGGGAATCGAGTTCGAACGGCAGATTGGAGAAGCCTCACTGCAAAAGACCACTTCGAAGGAAATGGTGGTTCAGTTTGCGCCCGGCGGTGGATGGTCGATTGCAGACCAAACCGGTAACGTGCAACTGTCTGAAGACAATGAAACAGCTGAGGCGGAGCGCGCGCATTTCGAGCGCACCAGTGACGCGACTTTGCTGGAGGGATCTGTCGTACTCACCGATGCGACCTCCAGGACCACGGCACAGAGCGCTTTTTTCAATCAAACTACGAACGAACTCCACGCGATCGGGCGGGTGGCAACTGTCGAGAGCTCGAGCGGAGGCAGTCAATTCGTCAATTTTGCCCCCGGACCCGGCCGGGTCTTAGGAGAGCGGCTTGACGCCAACAGCAAAACAGGTCGAGCGGTATATTCCGGAAACGCCAGGCTTTGGCAGGGAGACTCCATTGTTGAAGGCGACATCATAGAACTCAATCGCCAGACTCACACGCTGATGGCGATCGGTAAGGTTCATGCAGTTTTTCCGCAAGCCCCTTCAGTTAGTCCCAGTCGATCAAACTCCCGCAAAGGACCGAGCAAACCCGAGTTCTGGCATGCCCAGGGCAATCGTCTAACCTACCAGAGCGATGAAAGTCGCGGGCGAATGGAAGAGAAAGTTCGCGCGCATTCCGAGGAAGGGTCGATGACGGCGGACGTGGTCGACTTCTTCTTTGCTCTGGCTGGAAGTGCAGCGACTTCGGATGTGAGCGCGGCTGGAAAACCGGCCGGTGGGAGGACAAATGGGGTTGGGACAGGTCAGCAGCTGGTCCGCGCCTCGGCATTCGGCAGCGTCAAAGTCGAACAGCAAGGGCGCCAAGCTAAGGCCAGCCGCGCGGATTATACGGCTGAGGACGGCAGATTCGTACTTTCGGGCGGCACTCCAACGGTCTATGACGCTTCAGGAAACGCCACACAAGGGCGTCAATTGACCTTCTTTTTTGGCGATGATAGCATTAACATCGATTCGGCGGAAGGTTTGCGAACGCTGACGCTGCACCAGGTCCAGAAATGACGGGATATGTTCAAACTCCAGGCCGTCGACCTCTGCAAGTCTTACCGGGGACGGAAGGTTGTTAACGCCCTGGACCTGGAGGTCGGCCAGGGTGAGGTAGTCGGCCTGCTCGGTCCGAATGGTGCAGGAAAGACCACGACGTTTTACATCCTCGTTGGTTTAGCCCGCCCGGACTCGGGGCGTGTCCTTCTTGACGGGGAAGATATCACTGATCTTCCGATGTATCTTCGGGCTCGGAGCGGTATCAGTTACCTTCCCCAAGAGCCTTCGGCCTTTCGCCAGCTGAGCGTCGAGGAAAATCTGCTGGCAGTTCTGGAGACCCTTCCCTTAAAGGCGGAGCAGCAGCGCGATCGTTTAGAAGAACTGCTGGCACAGATGGGGCTCGAAACGGTGAGACACAGTCGGGCTTATACGCTCTCTGGGGGAGAGCGGCGGCGGCTGGAAATCGCGCGTTCGCTGGTGCTGAACCCTTCCTTCATCCTTCTGGATGAACCGTTTTCGGGAATCGACCCATTGGCCGTGGTGGATATTCAAAAGATTATTATGGACTTGAGTCGAGCGCGGATTGGCATCCTCATCACCGATCATAATGTTCCGGAGACGCTGGCCGTGGCCGATCGCGCCTACATTCTGCACGGTGGTCGGATCCTCTGCGCCGGAACGCCCAGCGAACTCAGCACAGATGCTGAAGTGCGCCGCATCTATCTGGGCAATAATTTCCGCCTGAACTAACGTCCATGAGTTGGCTCCAACCCAAACTCCATCTCAAGGTCGCGCAGAAGCAGATTCTGACGCCAGGCTTGGTCCAGATGGTGAGCGTGCTGGCTCTGAACCGGTTAGAGCTACGCGAAATGATCAACCAGGAGATGGTGGCCAATCCGATGCTCGAAGAGATGACCGACGAGAGCCCGACGGCCGAGCAGGATTACACCGAAGAGGCCTTTATTAAAGCTGAAACAGAGAAGCTCCCGGAGACCGAACCCGCAAACCCTTTTGATGAATTCGACATCAATTCCTTTTTCAATCAATACTTGGACAGCGGCGGCGGGAATGGAAACGGCGAGTACGAAGTCATCGAGAAGCCCTCGTTCGAAAAATTCATCTCTTCCCCTCAGGGACTGACCGAGCACCTGAGCTGGCAATTAAGTGTGACGGTTTGCAATGAAACCGTGCGTGGAATTGCCGACATTATTATCGGGAATCTCGATGAAAACGGTTATCTCACGGCGTCCCTCGAGGAGATTGCCAAGAACGGCAGCTACTCACTGGAAGACGTGGAGGAAGCCTTAGCCACCGTTCAGGAGTTCGATCCGCTCGGCGTGGCCGCCCGCAACCTGCGGGAATGCTTGCTCACACAACTTCGAACGCTCGATCCTCAGAACGCCCTCGCTCATCAGATCGTTTCCGAATGCATGCCCAAGCGGCCCATGGCGGCCACCGAAGAGGAGCAGCAGAGTTCGGAGAGCCCCTTGGCGAAGCTGCTGCAGGCGAACCAGCTCAAGGAAGTCGCGAGAGCCTTGAATCGTCCCATTGAGCTGGTCAAGCGCGCGATGGAAGTGATTCGCGGCCTCGATCCCCGCCCTGGGTTGCGCTACAACAAGACGCAGGCGCGGCTGGTCGAGCCCGATGTTTACTTCCGCAAAATAGATGAAGGGTGGCATGTTTTTATGAACGAAGATGATGTGCCGCAGCTTCGGTTGAGCCATGTCTACCGAAGGCTTCTGGCCCGCGACGCCGCTGATCGCGACGTGCGCAACTATGTCAAAGAGCGCTTCAGCGCCGCATTGCAGCTTATGAAGAGCATTGAACAGCGCAAGAACACGATCTTGCGCGTCTGCCAGTCGATCATCCAGCGCCAGGAGCAATTTCTGGAATATGGAGCGGATCATCTCAAGCCCATGATGATCAAGGAGGTGGCGGAGGAAGTTGGCGTGCATCCGTCCACCGTCAGCCGCGCCGTCTCCAGCAAGTATGCGCATACGCCTCAAGGTGTGATCGAATTGAGGTCGTTTTTCAGTGAATCCGTCAATGGCCCAGAGGGCGCGGGCATGTCTTTACAAACGCTGAAGCGTTTGGTGAAAAAGATGATCGACGAAGAAGATGGAGCTCATCCGCTTACCGATGATCAAATTGCCAAGAAGCTGGCCGGGGGCGGCATTCAAGTGACGCGCCGCACGGTGGCCAAATACCGTGAAGATCTGCGCATTCCCAGCACCCATCAGCGCCGCGTGAAGGCTTAGGCACGGCCAACGTGAAACAGAGTGCCGCTTCGGACGGCCGCCAACTGGTGATTCTGACGGGGCTGAGCGGCTCAGGAAAAAGCACGGTTCTCAAGACCTTCGAAGACCTCGGCTATTACTGCGTGGACAACCTGCCTGTGGAATTGATCCCAACATTCAGCGAACTCAACTTTTACGGCAATTCCGAAGTGGAGCGCGCCGCGCTCTTGGTCGACGCCCGCGAGGGTAATCAGATCGAGCGGCTGCCGGCTCTGTATAAGCAGATTAGCCGGGACGTCCCCGCGAGTTTGGTATTCATCGAAGCGTCTGATGAAGCGCTACTGCGCCGCTTCAGCGAAACGCGGCGCCCGCATCCGCTGGGTCACGATCGGCCTGTGCGCGAAGTCTTGAGCCGTGAGCGCCGTTTGATGGCGCCAATTCGGAAACTGGCTGACGTGGTCATCGACACGACGCGGTTTAATGTCCATGAACTGCGGCAGTTCATCGTCAATCGGTTTCAAAGCAGAAGCAAACGGCCGCTGATGGTTTCCCTGGTGAGCTTCGGATATCGCTACGGTTTGCCCCTAGACTCGGACCTGGTTTTCGATGTGCGCTTTCTGCCCAATCCGCATTTTATTCCCCGGCTGCGCAAGTTTTCTGGACGCAATCCCAAAGTGGCCCGCTATATCCGATCCTTCCCCCAGACGGGTGAATTCCTCCGGCGCCTCGAGAGTCTGCTGACTTATCTGATTCCCCATTACATCCGCGAGGGCAAAAGTTATCTGACGATCGCCTTCGGGTGCACGGGAGGGCGTCATCGTTCCGTCATGCTGGCAGAGGCGGTGCGTCGCTCTTTGGCCACGCGGGGCTATACCACAAAGGTAGTCCATCGCGATCTTGACAAATGGGCGGCTTGACATTCTTTTTTGTGCTTCGTAACGTGGCCTTCGGACACGTAGATTGGAACGAGTGAGGAGTGAGAGCGGAAGAGCACATTCACGAGCTTTGGCGTTTGCTTCGCTACGCGCGGCCATACCGCGTGCGATTGTTTTTGGGCGTACTCGCACTGGCGTTGTTGGGTATGGCGGAGGGTGTAATCGCCTTGATGATTACGCCCCTGGTCGACCGTATCCTGAATCCATCGAGCGATGATCCTAACCTGCCGCTCGTGAAACTTCCCGGCAATCACGTCATTTATCTCAATTCCTTTCTGCCCGCCAGCATCCATTGGGGCTGGACAGTTTTCTCAATCGCCCTAGTCGTAATTTTCATCGTCAAGGCGATTGCGGAGTACTTTGGGGTCGTCGAGGTACAGTACGCGGGTCAGGCGGCGATTACCGATCTGCGCAATGAGGTCTATGAAAAGTTGGTACGTCAACCCATCGATTTTCTTCAGAGGCAACCTACGGGCCGGCTGATCTCCGCGGTCATTAATGATGTCGAGCGAGCGCGGATCACACTTTCGGAATCACTGGCTCTTTCTTTTCGCTACGTTTTCGCACTCTTCTTCCTTTTGATTGTGATGTTCGTCGTGAACTGGCAGATGGCGCTGGCCTCAGCAGTCTTACTGCCTGTTGTGCTCTTCCCGGTGCGGAAACTCGGCCAGCGGATTCGCAGATCGACAGAATCGAGCCAATCACATCTCGGTCAACTGAGCCAAATTCTCCAGGAGACGCTGAGCGGAAACCGGGTGGTGAAGGCGTTTGGCATGGAGCGCTTTGAGATCGCCAGGTTTCGGGAGCGAGCACGGTGGTTGTTGAATGAAAACATGCGCTGGATCCGCACTTTTGTAATCAGCGGGCCACTCATGGACGTTCTAAGCGCGGTGGTGATCGCGTTCGTTTTGCTTTACGCGCGCGAAGAGATCAAGCGTGGGTTGATGACCATGGGTACCTTCAGCACATTCGTCTACGCTTTGTTCAAGGCATACGAGCCGGTGAAAGGGATGGGCAGCGTCTACCAGCAGTTTGAGCAGACCCACGGCGCCACGACGCAGGTCTTCGCGTTTCTCGCCTTGCAAGAGGAGGTGCAGGACCATCGCGGAGCGCGCGTGCTTCCGCCATTCTCGCGCGAAATCGAATTCGATACCGTAAGTTTTGCATACGATCCCGCAGTGCCCATCCTTCGGGGCATCTCTTTGAAGGCGCGCGCGGGCGAGGTGGTGGCGATTGTGGGATCGAGCGGAGCGGGCAAGACGACCCTAGTCAACCTGCTGCCGCGTTTCCACGACGTTACCGGGGGATCCCTTCGTATCGACGACATCGACGTGCGCGACGCTACGTTGCGCTCGTTACGCGAGCAAATCGCTATTGTCACCCAGGAAACGATCCTGTTCAACGACACGGTTTGGAATAACATTTGCTACGGGCAGCCCAGCATGAACGAGGAGCGCGTATATGCAGCGGCTCGGGCCGCTCTTGCACATGACTTCATCGCCGCTATGCCCGAGGGATATCAGACCGTTTTGGGCGAGCGAGGCCAGCGGCTGAGCGGGGGTCAGCGCCAACGGCTCGCCATTGCCCGCGCTTTGCTCAAGGACTCGCCGATCCTGATTCTTGACGAGGCCACTTCTGAACTTGACTCCGAGTCGGAGCTCTTGGTGCAGAAGGCGCTAGCGAACCTGATGACGGAACGCACCGTATTCGTCATTGCCCATCGGCTGTCGACAATTCGCCGCGCCGATAAGATTGTAGTCCTGGACGATGGAATCATTTCCGAAATCGGTACGCACCAGGAGTTGCTCGCGCGCAGCGGCACCTACGCCCGGCTTTACGAACTGCAATTCATGGATAGCGACGCCGCGCCTTCCCCTGCGGGTCCTTTGGAATCGTGAACGGCAGGTCCGCGCCCGAAACCGTGCGTTCAATGACGGGCTATGCTCAGGCTCGCTCGGAGCAGAACGGCTGGAGCCTGCGGGTGAGCCTGCGGAGCGTCAACCATCGCTTCCTCGACGTGCGCGTCCGCATTCCGGAAGGATTCGAAGCTCTTGAGCCGCGGATGCGGCAACTGGTGCGCGAACGCGTTCATCGCGGACACGTGGATCTCACGTTGCATTTGGAGGTTTCCAGATCAGCCGGCCTACTGATCGATCGCAAACTCGCAGCAGGCTATTTGCTTGCCATCGAAGAGCTGCGGCAAGAGTTTAACCTGGCGCCGGAGCCGCACCTGGGGGCCTTACTGCGCCTCCCGGGAGTTGTTACCTCGGCGGCCTCGTCCGGCCCATTGCCGGCGATTTTCGAGGACGAGGAGTTGGAGCAGCTCGGAGCGCAAGTGTCCGCGTGCCTGGAGGAGGCTCTTCGCAGGCTCGACGAAATGCGCCAGGAGGAAGGGCGCTCCCTCGTTCGCGGCATGAGGGCTCTGGTAAAGAGCATTGGAGATGAGACGGCGCGGCTCGAAAAAATTTCTGAGCAAAGCCGTCTCGTCTACGCCCAGCGCCTTAACATACGACTGCAAGAATTGCTGGGGACCCTCCCCCTCGATCCACTTCGAGTGGCGCAAGAGGCGGCCGTGCTCGCCGAAAGAGCTGATGTATCGGAAGAATTGGCACGGCTGCGCAGCCATGTGGATCAATTCGACAGGTTGATCAGAGAGGCCGGCGAAATCGGGAAGAAACTGGACTTCCTGCTGCAGGAAATGCAGCGCGAGGCGAATACGCTGCTCTCAAAAACGCCAGGGCTTGGACAGCAAGGACTCGACATGACGGAGTTGGGACTGCAGATCAAAGCGGATATCGAAAAGCTGCGCGAGCAGGTGCAGAACGTAGAATAAAAATGGCCGGCTCAGCCCCGCGAGTGCTTATCGTTTCCGGTCCGTCGGGCTCGGGCAAATCCACGCTTGTGCAGAATCTGCACGGACTGCCGGGCCTGATGTTCTCCATTTCATCCACGACGCGACCGCGCCGCCTAACAGAAAGCCCGGGGAAATGTTATGATTTCATCACGGACGCGGAATTCAAGCGCCGAGTCGACTCCGGCGAATTTCTCGAGTACGCGCAAGTATTCGGGCGGCACTGGTACGGCACGCCGCGGAAACAAGTGGACGACGCACATCGTGCGGGGCTCGATCTGGTCTTGGAGATCGACGTACAGGGCGCACGGCAAGTGAAAGAAAAATTGCCGGACTCTATTGCCGTATTCATTGCCCCGCCGTCTAGACAGGATCTTGAGCGCAGGCTGCGTGCCCGCGGCCAGGATCCCGATGAGGCTATAACTCGCCGCCTGGAACGTGCGCGGCAGGAGATAGCGAGTTCGGCAGAATACGATTTTGTGGTCGTGAACGACGATCTCGAACGGGCCAGCGATGAACTGCGAGCCATTGCCCTGGCCTCCCGCTGCCGCCGGCGGGACAATGACGAACGGCTTGGCAAGATTCTCGAGTCCTTTGGAGGTCCCTAACGCATGGCCGTTCTGAATCAGGCTCCAGATAGCCAGTTCGCGTTCGTGGTGGTTGCGGGGAAGCGCGCGCGTCAATTGATGTCCGGCGCCGCGCCGCTGCTGACGAACCCTCGTTCTCATAAGGCCACCCGGGTAGCCATGGAAGAACTCAGCGCCGGCCAACTCGAATATCGCACCCCTGACTTGGATGGCGCGGAAAAGGACGGCAAGCGGCGGAAAGAATAGCGCCGCCCAGGGATGCGTATCGCGCTCGGTGTTACCGGAGGAGTAGCGGCCTATAAAGCAGCCGAGCTGGTCCGGCGGCTCCAACAGGAGCGAATAGAAGTTCAGGTGGTGATGACGCGCAGCGCGCAGGAATTTGTTGCGCCGCTGACGTTCGCAGCCTTGACCGGACAGAAAGTCGTTACGGAATTGTTCGGAACCGAGGCGCCCGCGAACGTAGAAAGCGCCATTGAGCATATCGCGATCGCACAACGCATTGAGGCGCTGGTCATCGCACCGGCGACGGCCGACATCATCGCAAAACTAGCGCATGGCGTTGCGGACGACTTCCTCACTACCTTGTACCTGGCGACTACTGCACCCGTAATTGTGGCTCCCGCCATGAATGTGAATATGTGGGAGCACGCTGCGACGCGCGAAAATGTACACATACTGCGTGGGCGCGGTGTGCACGTGGTCGCACCGGACGAGGGATATCTGGCTTGCGGCATGACGGGCGCCGGGCGCCTCGCCGGATTGGAAGCGATCATCGACGCAGTACTGGAATCGCTGGGCATCCGGCGAGATTTAGATAACGAAACAGTGCTGGTGACGGCCGGCCCGACTTGTGAGGATCTGGACCCGGTCCGATTTCTGACCAATCGCTCTTCCGGCCGAATGGGTTACGCCGTGGCGGAGGCCGCAGCGCGTCGCGCGGCGCGCGTGGTCCTGATCAGTGGGCCAGTATCCTTAGAGGCACCGGTGGGGGTCGAGCGCATCAATGTTCGCACGACGGAGCAGATGCACCGCGCGGTTCTGGAGAATTTGGAGCGCGCCACAGTCGTTGTGATGGCTGCCGCGGTTGCCGATTACCGGCCGGTCATGCCCTACCGAAGCAAGTTGAAACGGGGAACAGAGCGCCTGAACATTGAATTCGAGCCCACCGCGGACATTTTGGCTGACGTTTCGCGGCGCAGAGGGGAGCGGGTTTTGATCGGCTTTGCAGCCGAAAGCGAGCAGGTGGCCGAGCATGCCCGGCGCAAACTTAAGGAGAAGGCGGCAGATTTGATCGTGGCCAACGATGTAACCGCTCCGGGAGCCGGCTTTGACCATGACACAAACGTTGTTTCCATTTTCCGCAGCGATGGCTCCGAGCGGTCTCTGCCGAAGCTGACCAAAATTCAAGTGGCCCATCGCATTCTCGACGAAATCGTGGAGCTCCGCCGCTCCAGGCACGGCGTTGGCAGTTCCTCGGAAGCTCGCTGAGGCGTAATGCAATTGGGATTTTCTCCTTCCAACAGAGAAAAACTGCGATCCTGGCTGCGCTATTACGAGGATTTAGGCATCGGGGCCTTCTATCGCGATCGTGCGCCATGGCGAGGCTCGATGGATGAAGCAGTGACGGAAACACACGAAAAAGAGACAGCTGAATCTGTCAAACCGAACCTTGCGCCGCCTGCACAGAGTCGCCCCTCCATTCCGAGGCTGACTTTGATGGGGCGAGGCCCGTCTCTTTTCGAAGTAGCCGAGCGCGTCGAAGGGGATTCGCTCGAACGTATCTGTGGCGAACTGGCGGGCTGTACACGCTGCAAACTGCACCGCCGCCGGACGAACATCGTCTTCGGCGTCGGCAATCCGCATGCCGAGTTGGTTTTTGTGGGAGAGGGGCCGGGACATGACGAGGACGTGCAAGGAATTCCTTTCGTTGGCCGCGCGGGCCAGTTGCTCACACAGATGATCAAGGCCATGGGCCTCAGCCGCGACGACGTATATATCGCGAACGTAGTGAAATGCCGCCCGCCCGAAAATCGCACGCCTGAAAAAGATGAGATTGCCACTTGTCTCCCATTTCTCTTACGCCAGCTTACGAACATCAATCCGAAGGTCATCGTCTGCCTCGGAAGCGTTGCGGCTCAGGCTCTGTTGAATACAAACAAATCCATTTCGCATTTTCGGGGCCAGTGGATTGATTTTCGAGGCGCCAAATTGATAGCCACCTATCATCCCGCGTATCTCTTACGCAATCCCCACGCGAAGCCGGAAGTCTGGGCTGATCTGAAGAAGGTCATGGTTTTGCTCGGACTTACCCCGCACAAAGAAAAGCGCGCCTGAAAAGTCCTCGGGGAGAGCTGGTCGTTTTCGGTTGCTGTGGCTGCTAAACTAGGCCACTCCCATGGTTCGCACTTGTGAAGTGGCTTTACCCCTCCCGCTGCGCACAACTTTCACCTACCGGGTCCCCGAGGCCCTCGATGAACCGATGGTAACCGGTGCGCGTGTTGTGGTGCCGTTCCGCAATCGAGCCATACTTGGGGTTGTACTCAAACGCGGCGAGTGTGCGAATGGGGCCTCGCTCAAAAATGTCACAGAGCTCCTCGATCGCGTGCCCACGCTTTCGTCCTCCCTGGTAGAACTCGGGCGCTGGATCTCCAATTACTACTTGTCATCTATTGGCGAAACGCTTCGCGCCATGCTGCCGCCGGCTGTCGAGTTGCAGTTTGACCGCGAATGGCAGATTAGCGATGCGGGCCGCGCACGCTTGCAAGAGTTGCGATCATTGGCAGTGCCGAGTGAAGTTGAATCCGCGGACCGAACCCTTTTGCAGCTATTGGAAACCCGCGGAGGCGTTGTGTCCGATGGGATTCTCCGCAACATAAAGGGTAACTTGGCAGCAACGAGTCGCCTCCTGCGCAGGAAGGAACTGGTAGTACGTGGAGCAGGCAGACATCGCGCAGTGCGGATGCAGAAGATGATTGCCTGGAGAGATCAGGCTGTTCCTGCTCAGTCCGACCCTGTGGAGCATAGGGTTCATCGAGTCCTTGCCGAGAGCGCCGGGACTGTGGCGCTGGGATCCCTCTTGAAGGCGGCGGCGGTATCGCGGGCTGTGGTTCAGCGTCTGGTGAAGGAGGGCAAGTTAGTCGTATCGGAAGAGCCTTTGGTTCCTGAACAGGCGCCTTTCGCGATCGATCTGATTCCGCCTGTCAACCCACTGAATGCTGAACAAACTCATGTCGTGGAGGCTATCGAGGGCTGGTTGCGGGCGCGTACGTTCCATCCTGCACTACTGTATGGCGTGACGGGCAGCGGCAAGACAGAGGTGTACATTCGCGCCGTCGAAGCCACCCTGGCCCTCGGCCGCGCTGCGATCATTTTGGTTCCGGAAATTGCCCTGACCATATGGATTAGCAACATCTGCCGTGCGCGTTTCGGCAGCACGGTAGCCGTGCTGCACAGCGGCCTTTCCGACCAGGAACGCGCCCGGGAATGGTGGCGAGTGCGCCGCCAAGAAGTGCGCGTCGTGGTCGGGACGCGTTCCGCGGTTTTCGCACCCTTAGAGGGCATCGGATTGATCGTCATCGACGAGGAGCAGGAGTCAAGCTACAAGCAAGAAGAAGCGCCACGTTACCACGGACGCGACGTGGCCCTCATGCGGGCCAAGCTGGAAGGGGCAGTGGCCTTGCTCGGCTCGGCGACGCCTTCTCTGGAGAGCTATCAACGTGCACGGGAAGGTAAGTACGAGCTCCTTTACCTGCGATCGCGCGTGGAAAATCGGCCCATGGCAGCAGTGCAGATCGCGGATCTTCGCGAGGACTTCCGGCGCACTCATAAGACCACCCCTATTTCCCAGGATTTGCGAGAGGCGATTGCGCGGGAACTTGCGGCGGGCAGACAATCCATCGTTCTGATCAATCGCCGTGGGTATTCGTGGTTCGTGCTCTGCCGGAGCTGTGGCGCCACGATTCTTTGTGAGAATTGCAGCATCGCCCTGACTTATCACAAAAAGCGTGAGCGCCTGACGTGCCACTATTGTGGCTTCGCTCGCCGGGTAGCGACTGCCTGTCCAAAGTGCAATTCCGAGCACATCTATTTTGTCGGCGCAGGCGCGGAGCAAGTGGAGGAACACCTGCGGACGCTTTTTCCGCAAGCTCGCATCGCCCGCCTTGACCGCGATGCCGTGCGCAATAAGCGGGCCTTCGCTGAGGTGCTCAGCGCATTCGCGGCTGGCAACATGGACATTCTGGTGGGGACACAAATGGTTGCCAAAGGACACGACTTCCATGGGGTCACTCTGGTTGGAGTTGCTTCGGCTGACGCACAATTGGGTTTCCCCGATTTTCGGGCGGCGGAAAGAACCTTTCAGCTACTGACCCAAGTGGCCGGACGTGCGGGCCGCGGTAGCTTGCCCGGACAAGTGATCGTGGAGAGCCATCATCCGGAGCATTATGCAATTCAGACGGCTGCCTCCCAGGACTATGTCTCATTTTTCGAAAAGGAGCTGCACTTTCGGCGATTGATGCATTACCCGCCATTTGTCGCGCTTTCGAGCGTCTTGGTCCGCGGCGCGAAACTGGAAAAGGCTATTCATTGGTCCCGGCAGATCGAAGCCTTCTTTGAATCCCAAAAAATATCGGAAATCAAGATACTGGGACCTGCGGCCGCTCCGCTCTCGCGTTTGAAAGGCGAATACCGCTTCCATTTCCTGCTGAAATCCAGCCGGAGAGCAGCCCTCAATAAGATTGTGAACAAATGCCTGGCCTTTTGCTCGGAGAAGGGAATCCCGGATCGCGCGATCCTGATCGATGTAGATCCGGTGAATCTGTTGTGAGGGGGGACCTCAGAGGACGAATGGTGCCGGCATGAAGCACAGAATGAAAATCGTCCACGCCACGGCGGACAAGATACGCCGGGTCTGATCGAGCGGCTCCCAGCGATCGATCAGAGGCGGGTGGCGAAATCCAATGGCAACCAGCAAAACC
>Ga0209577_10002176_pt1 | contig 19024 bp, 14 predicted proteins | sample GraSoiAngelo_109_FD_185874 | JGI IMG/M metagenome (GOLD analysis project Ga0209577, IMG submission 185874) | Grasslands soil microbial communities from the Angelo Coastal Reserve, California, USA - 14_0903_12_20cm (SPAdes) (version 2) | ecosystem: Environmental > Terrestrial > Soil > Grasslands...
CCCGCCCCTGCCCGCAGCGTCGGGCGTATCGCCCGCGCCGCCGTCGTCGCCCCGGACCAGCCCGGCCAGGAGGGCGGCGCCCTCCGCCCCCAGGCGCCGGTTGCGGTCAACATCCTCCTCGGCCATGAGGCGGGCCTCGGCGACGGGGTCGGCCGCGGCCAGGGCCCGCTCCAGGCCCCAGGCCAGATTGACCGCGGTGGGCCTGGTGGCCCGCAACCGCTCGGCGGCCCCGTTCACGTCCTCGCCGGTGGTGGCGGCCAGGGCCACACCCATGGCCGCGGCCACGCCCAGGGCGGGCGCGCCCCTGACGGCCATGGTTGCGATGGCGTGGCACAGCTCGTCCACCGTGGCGCAGTCGACAAAGGCGAGCCGGTCCGGGAGCTGGCGCTGGTCGACCAGGCGCACGCGGTCCCCCCTCCACTCGATGGTCGGCGGCAGGGGGTCGTCCATGGGCAAGGACCGGGGCCGGGGCCCTTGGCTCGGGTCGGGCCGCCGGCGGCCTAGGTCCCCACCCTCCAGGAGGACAGGTACTCCTCCTGGGCCGGCGTCAACCTGTCGATGTCGACGCCCATCGTCTCCAGCTTGAGGCGGGCGATCTCCCTGTCGATCTCCCGGGGCACGTCGTAGACGCGGTGCTCGAGACTGGAGGCGTTGGCCACGGCCCACTCCCCGGTCAGGGCCTGGTTGGCGAAGCTCATGTCCATCACCGCCGCGGGGTGGCCCTCGGCCGCGCTCAGGTTCACCAGGCGGCCCTCCGCGATCACCATGACCCTGCGGTCGCCGTCCGGGCCCGGGACCAGGAACTCCTCCACGAAGGGCCGGACCTCACGGCGTCGCTCCCCCCCGGCCAGCTGGCCCAGGGAGCGCAGGTCGATCTCCACGTCGAAGTGGCCCGAGTTGGCCAGGAGGGCGCCGTCGCGCATGGCCGAGAAGTGCTCGGCCCTGAGCACGTCTCGGTTGCCGGTGACGGTGATGAAGATGTCGCCCTCGCGGGCCGCCTCCTCCATGGGCTCGACCCGGAAGCCGTCCATCACCGCTTCCAGGGCCCGCAGAGGGTCGACCTCGGTCACGATCACCTGGGCCCCCAGCCCCCGGGCCCGGCTGGCCACGCCCTTGCCGCAGTATCCGTAGCCGGCGATCACGACCAGCTTGCCCGCGATGAGGACGTTGGTGGCCCGGATGATGCCGTCCAGGGTGGACTGGCCCGTGCCGTAGCGGTTGTCGAACATGTGCTTCGTGTCGGCGTCGTTGACGGCGACGATGGGGTACCTGAGGGCGCCCTCGGCCTCCATGGCCCGCAGGCGGATGACCCCGGTGGTCGTCTCCTCCGTCCCGGCCAGGACCCCGGCGGCCTGCTCGGGGCGGGACATGTGCAGGCGCGACACGAGGTCGCAGCCGTCGTCCATGGTGATCTGGGGCTTCTCGTCGAGGACGGCGTCCAGGTGGCGGTAGTAGGTGTCGTTGTCCTCGCCCTTGACCGCGAAGGTGGCGATGCCCTCGTCGCGCACGAGCGAGGCGGCCACGTCGTCCTGGGTGGAGAGCGGGTTGGAGGCGCAGGCCACCACGGTGGCGCCTCCCGCCTTGAGCGTGCGCAGAAGGTTCGCCGTCTCCGTCGTGATGTGGAGGCAGGCGCCCACCGTCACCCCGTCGAGGGGCCGTTCCTTGGCGAACCGCTCCCGAATGGAGGTCAGGACCGGCATGTTGCGGTCGGCCCAGGCGATGCGCTGCCGGCCCAGATCGGCGAGCGCGGGGTCGGCGATGTCGAAGTTCATCGGTTGGGGTTCTCCTCGCTTGGGCGGCCGGTCACGGGCCGGGCCGGGTGTCGTGGGGGTCGGCGGTCACCGGGCCGCCAGCCCTCGCTTGAGCTCGACGAGGACGGGCACCGGCCCCGGGTCCAGGCCCTCCTGGGCGGCCATGTACAGCGACACGAAGTCGCCGAAGAGGACCAGGTCGAGGAGCTGGGCCAGGTCGCCTTCGCCCTCGGCCCTCACCTCCTCCATCCCGGCCACCACCTCGCGCAGGAGGTCCTCCACCAGCTCGAAGCGGCGCATGACCTGGGGGTGCTCGGCGTCGTGGCGCAGGTTGACCATGGAGAAGACCTGGCGGGTGACGTCGCCGTGCTGGCCCCACCCCTGCACCTCGTTGTGGCACAGCTCCGGGTGCAGGGCCCAGAAGGCGGGCGTCTTGGCGTTCTCGTTCACCTGCGTCTTCCACCGCTGGGCCGCGGTGGCCCCGATGGCGCCCGAGCTGTACACCAGGGGGATGGTGCGCCCGATGCGGCGGGCCAGCTCCGCCGCCGGGTTGCGGCTGGAGACGAGCTGGTCCCGGCGGCGGCGGAGCTGGCGCACGGCCAGATGGACCCACTGGCTGGCCCCGGGGAACAGGCCTATCTGCTCCAGCACCAGCAGGGGTGGGATGGCCATGGCCCCCAGGGCGGCCCTGGGCTGGGGGATGGACGCGGGCACGGGGACAAGGGGCGCGCCCCACCCCTGGGCCAGGCGCCCCAGCTCGCCCCCCGACGTCACCACCACCACCTTGGCGCCCTGCGACGCCGCGTCGGTCGCCGCCTCGACCGTCTCTTCGGTGTCGCCCGAGAACGACACCGCGAACACCAGGGACCCCTCACCCACGAAGGCGGGGGGCGTGTAGGACTTGAGCACCACGACGGGGATGGACATGAACGGGGCGGCCACGGCCAGGACCAGGTCCCCGGCGATTCCGCTGCCTCCCATGCCCAGCACGACCACGTTCTCCACCGCCTCGCGGGCGGGCAGGCCAGGGAGGCGCCCGGTCCCGAGGACGGCCTCCTCCACCTGCTCGGGGAGCCCGGCGGTGGCGTCGAACATCCCCAGGGTGTCCAGGGCGGGGGCGACCACCGAGCCGCTCCGCTCCGCGCTCACTTGCCGCTGTCGTCGGGGTCGAAGGTGGGCCGGATGCCCTCGGCCTCGGCCTTGGCCAGCAGGCGCTGGTGCTCGGCCTCGTCGACCGTCTCGGCCTCGTCGATGAGCATGATGGGGATGTCGTCGCGCACCGCGTAGCGCCGCTTGAGCCTGGGGTTGTACAGGCTGTCCTCGTCCTCGAAGTACAACAGCGGCCCCTTGTCCTCGGGGCAGGCCAGGATCTCCAGCAGCTGGGGGTCGAGAGCCATCAGTTCGGTCCTCCCGTCATCACCGCCATCACCTCCTGGACCCGAGCATCGCACTCCGCAGCCGTGCGCGCCTCCAGGTTCAGTCGCAGGAGGGGCTCGGTGTTGGACGGACGGAGGTTGAACCACCAGTCTCCGAAGTCGACGGTCAGCCCGTCCATGCGTGACTGGGTCGCCTCCGGATGGGCCGCGGCGTAGTGCCGGGCCACCCCCTCGATCACGGCCTGGGGGTCGGGCACCCTGGTGTTGATCTCCCCGGAGGAGGCGTAGCGCTCGAAGGGCCGGCGCAGCTCGGAGAGGGGCCGGCCCTCCCTCGACATGAGCTCGAGCACGACCAGGGCCGCGATGGAGCCCGAGTCGGCCCTGTAGTTGTCACGGAAGTAGTAGTGGGCCGAGTGCTCGCCCCCGAACACGGCGCCCGTCTCGGCCATGACGGCCTTGATGAAGGAGTGCCCCACCCGGGTGCACACGGGCACCCCGCCGTGCTCCCGGACGATCTCGGGGACGGCCTTGGAGCAGATGAGGTTGTGGATGATGGTCGCCCCCGGATGGCGCTCGAGCATCACGGTGGCGACCATGGCGGTCACCGTCGAGCCCGACAGGGGCTGGGCCCGCTCGTCCACCAGGAAGACGCGGTCGGCGTCCCCGTCGAAGGCCAGCCCCACGTCGGCCCCCGTATCCGTGACCCGGGCCTGGAGGTCCTTCAGGTTCTCGGGCTGGATGGGATCGGCGGGGTGGTTGGGGAAAGAGCCGTCCAGCTCGGGATACAGCAGCTCGAGTCGGAAGGGGAGACCGGCGAACACCCGGGGCACGACCAGGCCTCCCATGCCGTTGGCCACGTCGGCCACGACCCGCAGGGGGCGGAGGGTGGACACCTCGACGAACGAGCGCACGTGGCCGGCGAAGCCGTCGAGCACGTCATGGGAGGTGACCGTCCCCCGCCGGCCGTCGACGGGACCGGGTTCGCCGGTGGCCACCGCGGCCTTGATCTCCGCCAGACCCGTGTCCTCGCCCACCGGTCGGGCGCCGGCCAGGCACAGCTTGATCCCGTTGTAGGCCGCGGGGTTGTGCGAGGCGGTGAACATGGCGCCGGGCGCGTCCAGCTTGCCCGAGGCGAAGTACATCATGTCCGTCGAGGCCAGCCCGATGTCGACGACGTCGACGCCCTGCGAGGTCACCCCCTCGGCGAAGGCACGAGAGAGTTCGACGCCCGAGGGTCTCATGTCCCGCCCGACCAGGACCGACCCCGTCCCCGCGAAGCGGGCGAAGGCCGCACCCACGGCCCGGCACAGGTTGGCGTCGAGCTGGTCTGGGACCGTGCCGCGGATGTCGTAGGCCTTGAATACTTCGTCGAGGGCGGCCATGTGCGGGGGCGAGCCTATCGCCCGGGCCCCCCGGCTCCCGGCCTTGCGTCAACGGCATGGGGCCGGGCGTCGTCGGGGGCGAGGTCGTAGCTCCGTCCGCCGACACGGGCGCGCAGCACAATCAGGTCGCGCACCATGCGCAGGGCGTCCAGGGCGACCCGCACGCTCGACTGCTCCGTGTTGGCCAGCTCCACCGGGACCTCGACCAGCGATAGCCGGTAGCGCTCGGCCAGGTGGAACAGCTCGACGTCGAAGGCGAAGCGGTCGACGGTCGAGCGCGTGAAGAGGGCCCGGGCCACGTCGGAGCGGAAGGCCTTGAGGCCGCACTGCGTGTCGCGGTAGCGGCCCAGCAGGATGAGCCCGGTCAGCAGGTTGAACAGCCGGCCCGTCAGCTCCCGGAGGCGGCGGGCCTGCACCAGTGTCTTCGTCTCGACGTGACGACGGCTCCCGACGACCATGTCGGCGCCCGCCTCCACCTCGGCCAGGAGGTGCAGGAGCTGGGCGGGCGGGTAGGCCAGGTCGGCGTCGGTGTAGGCCACCGTGCGCCCCCGGGCCGCCAGCACGCCGGCGCGCACGGCCGCCCCCTTGCCCCGGTTGAGGGGAAGGGCCACCACCTGGTCGGCGCCCGCGGCCCGAGCGGCGTCGACGGTGCCGTCGTCGGACCCGTCGTCGGCGACGACTATCTCGACCGCCCCCCCTTCGCCCTCGGCCGTGATGGGGGCCAGGGCCCGACGCAGGGTGTCGATGGTGCTGCCGATCCGGGCCGCCTCGTGGTAGGTGGGAACGACCACGCTGAAGCGGAGCTGGCCCGGCGGGGGCGGTCGGCCGGCGCTGGGCATCTGGTGCTCGCGCACCGTGCGCAGCAGCCGGCGGCGGTATCCGGTGGAGCGCACCAGGGCGCCGCCCGCCATGCCCGCGGCCTTGACCCAGGTCAGGGTGGCCACGCCCCCTCCCCCCACCAGCCCCGCCAGGACCAGCACGACAGCCAGGTCCACGGCCCCGGCGGCCAGGGCCATGGCGACGAAGGCGGCCGGCTCGTACACCCACCGCATGTGCCAGTCACCGGCGAAGGTGACGCGGCGGTTGACGATGTAGGACGCGGCCGCGGCGAGGAACAGGGCGATGACGTCGGCCAGCCACAACGGGGCACGCGGGCTGCGGGTGAGGGCCAGAAAGGCCCCCATGTCGATGGCGGTGGCGCCTGCGCCGACGACGGCGAAGCGGGCCCAGCGCGCCGCACGCGCCGGGGCGGCCACGCCGGCGCTCAACCGGGGACGAGCTCGGGCGCGGGCTCGGGGCCGATGCCCTCCGACCGGACGCGGCCGGCCTCGTCCTCGTCGCCCGCCCCGCGGTCAGGAGCCTCGGGCCCGTAGTCGACGGGACGCCGCCGGGCCAGGGCCACCAGCGCGACCAGACCGGCCAGGGTCACTAGCCATCCCAGGACGTCCACGGGCGTGTAGCCGTAGTGGAGCGAGACGTGGCGGGCCGTGGGCACCACGACCATGAGGTTGGGCGAGACACGCCAGGGGCCGCGCGCCCCCGACGCCTGCCAGTTGGGGAAGTAGGAGGCCTTGACCAGCACGGGCGACCCGACCCGGTCGACGTCGAAGGAGATGCGATCGTCGCCCGTGCGGATGCCGGTGACGGTCACGGGCGCGGTCGGCACCCGGGGAGCAGACGCGGCCTGGTCCAGCGGGACCCGGGGCCATTGGGGAGGACCGCCGGCAGCCAGAGGCACGTCCCACCGGGCCGGGTCCTCGTACCAGTCGACGGCCATCTTGAGCCACGGCTTGGACCCCTTGGACAGTCCGGTCACCACGGCCGGGAGGTTGGTCATGGGGGCCACCTCGGCCGAGCCCCGCACCTCGTAGATCTCCCACGACCGCTGCTCGGTGCCGCTCTTGTAGGTGACCTGCGCGGGCGGCGTCCTGGTCAGCAGGACCAGGTCGGGATCGGACCGGGCCTGGGCCTGGGCCTGGGGGGAGATGGCCATGTAGTAGCGGACCCCCAGGACCTGGAGGTGGGCGATGCCGGCGGGAACGTCGAGGTTGCCGTAGGGCAGGCCCCGCTCGGCCCGCGACGGAGAGGCCGACAGCTCCGACTGGTTGATGAAGTGGTACGGGGTGCTGGCCGAGGACTCGAAGAACAGCCCCTCCATCGACGCGATGCAGCCCTTGGTCCAGTAGGGCAGGAGCATGAGGGCCATGGGCGTGCCCATGCGGTCCAGCTCGGGCTCGTACTCCCACATGGCCCGCCCGCAGCCGTTGGTCTTGCCGATCGAGCCCATGGTGGTGACCAGCTGGCGGTACTCGGGATAGGCGGCCTTGCGCTCGTAGCCGGTGTAGTTCCAACGCACCCAGTCCGGTATGAAGCTGCGATCGGCCGTGCGGATGCCGACCCAGGAGACCAGGTCGGAGCTGACGCGGTGGGCCGCGCCCTGCAGAGGGAGCGAGACGAACACCAGCGCGGCCACCAGGGCGGCGAGGGGCGTGATCGCCCCCACCGCCCTCTCGGCCGCCCCGACGACTTGCGGTCCGGGGTGGAGCAGGTGGCGGGCCCCGTTGGGTCCGAGGTCCCGGGCGTGCTCGGTCAACTCGTCGTCGACGCCCCAGTCCTTGGTCTCGAGTCGTCCCTGTCGCAGCCGGGCCGACTCGAGCATCCAGCGGGCCGCGGCGCCGAGCTCGTTCACTCCCGCCCCGGCCAGCAGGTAAAGGCTCAGGAACCAGAAGGGCAGGACCCTGGCGTTCCAGAGCCGACCCTGAGGCACCACCACGAAGGCGACGCCGCTGATGCCCGTCATGAGGGTGAGGAACAGCCCCGTGCGCCTGCGCATCACCAGCGAAGCGATCCCACCCAACAGGGCCAGGGCGACCACCCAGTGGAGGTCGGCGGGCAGCAGGCTCTTGCGGTAGGTGGTGATCTTCTCCCACCCCATGTCGGTGGTGTAGGCCAGCCGCGTCAGGAAGGGCAGGACCCAGAAGGCCGTCACCGCCCCGCCGGCCAGGCCCGCCGTCACCATCCAGCGCACCCGGCGCCGGTCGAGGCGCATGAGGGTGAGCACGGCCGCCCCGAGCAGGGCGAAGAGGGTGGGGACGATGTGGCACAGGGCCGTGGCCGCCAGCAGAGCGCCGGCCAGGGCGCGGTGACGCCCCGTGTCCAGCCCCCGCGCGACGACGCCCAGGAAGACCAGGGCCAGCGACAGGCTGATCGAGAAGGCGAACTCCCCGGCCAGCGTGGACGGGATGTTGCCCCCGTAGATGGTGAAGGCCCGTTCGAACAGGAATGGGAGCGTGGCCACGGCCAGGCACGCCGGCCCCGGGTCACGCATCCCCGAGAGCCGGCCCAGGGCCCAGGCGGCCACGGGCAGGCTGACCAGCCCCAGCACCGTCACCAGCTTGAAGGCGATGGCGTAGGGGATGATGTTCCCCAGGGCCACGATCAGCAGGCTGGGCAGGGGGAAGTAGAACGTCAGCGCCGGGTAGCCGCCGTACCAGTCGGGCGTCCACCCCGTGAGTCGGCCGTGGGGCAGGAGGTGGTCCCTGAGGTAGGCGGGCCCGTGGACGTGGGCGCCCATGTCCCCCCCCGCGGGGGTGGTGTGGGCCAGGAGCAGGTCAGGCCTGAGCTGCCACAGGACGAAGGCGACGACGCCGCCTACCGCGACCAGGCTGGCAACGGAGGTCGCTGAGCGCCTGCGCATCGGGTCCTATGTTGCCCCGACGCGGCGCCGGATTCCTGTCAGCGCCCGGTTGCGGCCAGTTCGAGAACGCTGTCCAGGCTCGAGCGTTGCCCGTTCTCGTGCCACCAGCGGCTGTCGCAGCGCGAACAGCTGCGCATGAGGACGCTGCGCTCCCTGATCGTGAGGGATATCTCCACCACATGGGCCGCGCGGCACACAGGGCAGGCGGTCGTAGTCACGTCGTCCTCCGGGAGGGGTGTCCGGGCGCGTGGGCCCCCCGAGATATCGGCGGGCGCCGGCCCGGCCTTTAGCCCCCGGCGCGGGAGGGGCCGGGACCGGGGCGCTCCTCATCGGGACAGGGCGATGACGGCGATGGTGGCCCCGTTGAAGGCGGCGTGGGCCACGATGCCCGGCCCCAGCCGGCCGCTGCGCTCGGCCAGCAGGCCCAGGACCACCCCGAAGGCGACCAGGGCCACCAGCTGCACGGCCTCGCCGTGGGCCACGCCGAAGCTGAAGGCGGCGATCCCGATGGCGGGGGCGGGCCCGACCCATCCGGCCAGGGAGCGCTGGAGCAGGCCCCGAAAGAACACCTCCTCCACCAGCGGGGCCCCGGCCACGACCAGCACGGCCAGGACGATGAAGCCGGGGCCGTGCGCCCTCCGGGTGAGCGACTCGGCCGGCTTGCCCAGGTCCTTGTAGATGTGGGGGCTGATGGCCCGCAGGGGCAGGTAGAGCAGGGGGATGAGGAGAAACTGGGAGCCCAGGCCGCAGCCGATCCCCACGGGGACGTCGCGCAACCTGAAGCGCAGCCCGAAGGTGGGCACGACGGGGCGCCGGCCGCGGACGCGGGTGAACACGAACACGGCCCCGAGCATCCCCATCCACAGCCCGATCAGGCCCACGACGTCGGCACCGAAGGTCCTGCGGTCTGCGCCCGTGGCCGCGTCCCAGAGGGCGATGCCCCAGCCGGCCAGGATCAACCCGATCAGGAAACCGGCGGCGGCGACGCCCGTCCCCCAGGCCGGCAGCCGGCCCTGGTCACTCCCCGGCACCTCCCCGACCTCGCCCCCTTCGCCGGTCGCACCCTCCATGCCGGCCCGCTCGTCCGGGCCCTCCCGCCCCGGGCGCTGGGCCGTGGTCACGAGGGCAGGGACTTGCCCACGTACTGGGATCGGGCCCGGCCGTCCTCGCGCCAGTAGGCGTACCAGTAGGGACCGTGGGGGCAGCGGGTGCAGCTCGGCTTCCCGCAGCGCACGGACTGCTGGCGGTAGGTGACCCGGGGCTGGCCCGTGTCGTCCTCGAAGCGGGGCCCGGACCGGTTCTGCAGGCGGCCCCGGGCCACGATGACCAGCTGGCGCAGCTCGTGCTCGTCCAGGCTGCGGACCAGCTCGAGGGCACGTCGGTCCAGAGGCACCGCCCGCCAGCCTACCGGGGCCCCTGGCCCGGCCCGGGCGCCACCAACGGTGGCCGATCTAGACGGCCAGCGGCCTCCGGATGGGGATGATCGGAGTGCGGCGGTCGTCGCGCGCCCATCCCACCGGGACCCTCAGGCCGTCGGCGTGGGCCGCGCACATTCCCCAGGCGCCCACCTCCAGGTCACCTTCGAAGGGATCGAGCCACACCGTGCGCCGCGCGTAGTCGTAGGTGAGCTTGGCGGCGGCGACCGTGTCACAGCCGGGCCTGGCGCAGTGGCGACCGTCCATGGGGTGAAAGGTAGCGACACCCCAGGGGTGCCTGGTGGACCCCGGTTCCCCGCCGGAGGGTGCCGACCCCGGATCTCGGGCCTGCGACAGGTCGCTTGCAGCCGGTCTTACGCGCACAAACCTACATAAGACACTGTTGTGATTTCCCAAGGTCACGTTCCGCTCCCGAGGGTGGCGCCCGCGAGCGCTGGGTGGTGACGCGCCGCGCCCCGCCGGGCCCCGGTCGCGGCCTGGCGACGGTAGGGATGGGAGCAGGGTGGGCCTACGATGGGAGCATGAGCCGTCCCCCCTCCGAGCCGCGGCCGCGCCGCTCGGACCGCCCCCGAGCGGGTGGTCAGGGGTCGACCGGCGCCCCCGAGCAGAACTGGCGCTGGGCGGTGATCGTCCTGCTCGGCCTGGTCGTGGCCGTGCTCCTCCTGCCCCCCCTCTTCAGCCACACCCCCCGCAAGCAGCTCACCTACACCGACCTGATCGGCAGGGTCGACGCCGGCCAGGTGCGCAGCGCGGTCGTGGACAACTCCAACGGCCACATCACCGGTGAGCTGGCTGACGGCACCAAGTACCGGGTCTCCGGGCCCCAGCCTCCGATCGCCGACGACCTGAAGTCCATGCGGGCCCACAAGGTGGACCTGACCTTCCACTCCCCCCAGAGCAACATCTTCGGGTCGCTGCTGGCCTACGCCTTCCCGATCCTGCTGGTCATCGCCTTCTTCGTCTGGATGAACCGAAGGGCCCAGGGCCAGATGTCGGGGATCATGTCCATCGGGCGGTCCAAGGCCAAGGTGTACACGACCGAGAGGCCTCGCACGACGTTCAACGACGTGGCCGGCTACAACGGCGTGAAGCAGGAGATCCGCGAGGTCGTCGAGTTCCTGCGCTCGCCCCAGCGCTTCAAGGAGATCGGCGCCCGCATCCCCAAGGGCGTCCTGCTCGTGGGTCCCCCGGGGACGGGCAAGACCCTGCTGGCCCGCGCCGTGGCCGGTGAGGCGGGCGTGCCCTTCATGTCGGTCACCGGATCCGACTTCATGGAGATGTTCGTCGGTGTCGGCGCCAGCCGGGTCCGGGACCTGTTCCAGACGGCGCGCAAGCAGGCCCCCGCCATCATCTTCGTGGACGAGATCGACTCCATCGGCCGCAAGCGCGGCGCCGGGCTGGGCGGCGGCCACGACGAGCGCGAACAGACCCTCAACCAGATGCTCTCGGAGATGGACGGCTTCGAGACGACCGAGGGCATCGTGATGATGGCCGCCACCAACCGGCCCGACATCCTCGACCCCGCCCTGCTCCGCCCCGGTCGCTTCGACCGCCAGATCGTGGTCCCCCTGCCCGACCTGGAGGAGCGCCTCCCCATCCTCCAGGTCCACTGCCGCGACAAGCGCATCGCGGCCGACGTGGACCTGCGGTTGGTGGCCCGGGGGACGCCGGGCATGGCCGGGGCCGACCTGGCCAACCTGGTCAACGAGGCGGCCCTGCACGCTGTGCGCCGGGGCGCCGAAGCCATCCACATGCAGGACTTCGAGGCGGCCCGCGACCGGGTCATCATGGGCCAGAGGCGCGAGTCGCTGGCCCTGACCGACAACGAGAAGGAGCGCGTCGCCTACCACGAGGGCGGTCACGCCGTGCTGGCCTACGTGCTGCCCCACGCCGATCCCGTCCACAAGGTGACGATCCTCCCCACGGGGATGGCGCTGGGGGTGACCCAGCAGCTGCCCATGGAGGAGCGCCACATCTACCCCCTCGAGTACATCGAAGACTCACTAGCCGTGCGCATGGGCGGACGGGTGGCCGAGGTGCTCGTCTACGGCGACCTCTCGACGGGCGCCAACAACGACCTCGTCGGCAACACCGAGCTGGCCCGCAAGATGGTCCGGGAGTGGGGCATGAGCGACCGCATCGGACCCATGGCCTGGGGGTCCCAGGGCATGGTCTTCCTGGGCGAGGACCTCATGCACACCCGCGACTACAGCGACGAGACCAGCCGGGTGATCGACGAGGAGGTGGAGCGCATCCTGCGCGAGCAGGAGGAGCGCGCCGTCGAGTACCTGACCAGGCACCGCAGAGGGCTGGACGCGGTGGCCGCGTCACTGCTGGAGAAGGAGACGATCGACGGGACCGAGGTGGGGCGCCTGGTCGATGCCGCCTTCGGCCGGCCCGTGCACGGCGACGGCGCGGGCGCCGGCGTCCCCCACTTCGGGTCCACCGAGGCCACCGACGCCGGGCCCCCGGACGGGGAGGCGCCCGACGATGCCGTCGCGGGCCGGACCCCTTCGACCCTGGACGACACCGCCGTCCTCGAGCCCACCCAGGTGCCCGAGGGCGGCCACCGGCCCGGCCGCTAGAGCCGCAGGCCGTTCAGCCCGGGCCCGGCTCATCCCCCCGGGCCTCGGCCACCGCGGCCCACAGGTCGGGGGCGGGAGCCACCCCCACGAAGGAGGCCCGCACCACGCCCTCCTCGTCGGCCAGGAGGGTCAGGGGCACGACCTCGATCCCGTAGCGCTCGTGCAGGTCGCGGCGCTCCTGATAGGCGACCTCCTGGTACTGGACCACGGGGCTGGCCAGCACACTCGCCTTGGCCGTGGCCTGGGCACACGAGTCGCAGGTGGACGACGTGAACACCGCCACCAGCCAGGGCAGGTCGGTCCCCGCGAAGTCGCGCCTGTCGAGCTGGGCCGGCACGGGCCAGCGGGCCTGCGTCGGGGGGGCGTCCCGGCGGCCCCTGATGACTGCGGCCACGGCCACGGCGAGAGCCACGAGCCCGGCGGTGACCAGCAGGCGCTCCACGGCGTCTCAACTATGCAGTAAGGGCCGTCCTCCGCTACAACTCACCCGGTGAAGGAGCTGGGGGCTCCCCTGGAGGGCGGGGTCGACGCGCCGGGAGACGCGGGCGGGCTCACCGGCGAGGTCGCACCCACCGCCGCGGCCAAGGTCGCCTCCGGCGTCTCGGCCTGGCCCATGTGGATCCTGGGTCTGGTCGTGATGATCGACCAGCTCGATCAGAACATCCTGCGCGGCATCGAGACCCCCCTGAAGGCCGACCCCCACCTCCACATCAACGACTTCACCTTCGGGCTGCTGCTGGCGTCGTTCGTCGCCGTCAACGGCCTGATCTCCGTGCCCGCGGGCTACCTGGCCGACCGCTGGCACCGCACCCGCACCGTCGGTCACACCATCGTGGCCTGGTCGGGCATCACCGCCCTCACCGCGGCCTCGCCCAACTTCCCCGTCCTGCTCGGCATCCGCTCGGCCCTGGGGTTCGGCCAGGCGGTGACGGAGCCGTCCTGCGCCAGCCTCCTGGCCGACTACTACCCCCTGGAGCAGCGGGGCAAGGCCTTCTCCATACAGCAGTGCCTGCTGTTCGTGGGCTTCGGTCTGGGCATCGGCCTCGGCGGCTTCGTGGGCAACACCTTCGGGTGGAGGTGGGCCTTCCTGCTCGTGGGCACCCCCGGCGTGCTCATCGCCCTGGCCGTGTACCGCATGCGCGAGCCCCGCAGAGGCGCGGGCGACCGCCTCCACCTCGGCATCACCGACGAGGGCGAGGACCCGGCCGCCGGTCAGCCCCTGTTCGACGAGGGCCTCAGCCGGTTCCTCGCCGAGATGTGGCGGGGCCTGGTCGCCGACCTGCGCACGATCCTGGCCATCCCCACCATGCGCTACGCCCTGGTCGGCATCTCGTCGCTTCTCTTCAGCGTGACGGCCGAGGCCGCCGCTCTCCCCCAGTTCTACGAGCGCAGCCTTCACGTGGACAAGGCCGCCGCGCCCATCTACGTCGGCGCCATGCTCATCCTGGGGGGCATCCCCGGCGTCCTCCTCGGGGGCAGGCTGGCCGACCGCTACGCCACCCGCATCCGCGGGGCCCGCATGGCCATCCCCGCCTACTGCATCCTCGTCGGACAGGCCATCTTCGTGGCGTCCTACCTGAGGCTGCCCCTGGGACCGGCCTTCGCCCTCCAGTCCCTGGGGGCCTTCGTGATCACCCTCGCCATTCCCGCCCTGCGGGCCGGGTTCTCCGACGCCATACCCGCAAACCTGCGGGGAGCCGGCTTCGGTGCCTTCAACGTCGTGTCCGTGATCGGGGGCCAGGCCGCGGCGTCGGTGATCGTGTTCTCCCTGGCCGCCATCTTCGGCCACAACCTGCGCACCGCCCTCCTCCTCATCAGCCCGCCCGTGTTCGTGGGCGGCCTCGTGTTCCTGAGGGCCAGGGACCATCTCGACGAGGACGCGGGGAAGATCTTCCAGGCCATCCTCACGGCCATGGAGGACCAGCGGGCCCGCACCGAGCGGGCCTGAGCAGGGGCGAGCGGGCTGAGACCCGGCCCTAGCCCACCTCGGCGATGGAGGCGACCATGCCCGAGCCCCCACCCGTGTAGAGGTCGCGCTCGACGACCACGGGGCGGTCGGAGCTGACCACCAGGGCCAGGTCGTCGCGCCGGATGTGGTCTCCCAGCCTGACGGCCCGGCGCTGTCCGGGGCCGACCTGCAGCCCCTGGAGGCCCTCGACAGCCAGCAGCTGCCCGGCGGCCAGGGCCTGCACGGAGAACGTGGCCCGGTCCGGCCCCGGGTTGAGCACGACCACCCACTCGTCGGTGGCCGGGTTGGTCGCGCCCAGGGCCAGCAGCCACCTCCTGGCCGGGGCCCGGGCCCCGAGCACGTCGAGCAGGCCGTGGCGGGGCGCGGGAGCCGTGGCCGTGACCACGCGCTCGGCGACCAGGGGCACGCCGTTGGTGACGGCGACCACCGCGCCGTGGGGCACGCCCTTGGGCACCCGGGGCTCGGCGCTGGTGACCACGCCGACGGTGCCCTGGGGCGGGACGGTCAGATGGAAGGGCTCGGCCTCGCCCTGGTCCAGGACCAGCGAGAGCTGGGCCTGGCTCTCGCGGTCGGAGGGGTTGTAGAGCTGGTAGCGCTCGACGATGCCGTCGCCCGTCGCTCCGTCCGGGAAGTACCACGAGGTCCCGGCCGAGGGCGCTCCCAGGTCGAGCGTCGTCCCCAGCGCCGGCGCGCCCCCCCTGACCTGGAGGCGGGAGGCGACGATGCGCCCGCTCCGGGCCGCCACCGTGGTGGACACAAGGTCCCTCCGGCGCACGTGCTGGCCCACGTCCACCACCAGCAGGCCCCGGCCCGGCACGACCAGGCCCTTGAAGTCGGCAGGCTCGGCTCGGCCCTGGTCGGTGGTGAAGGAGAGGTCGACTATGGCGTCGTCGGGGAAGGGATCGAACAGCCCCAGCAGGAGGGTGTCGTCGCGGCCGGTGGAGCCCTCGGCGAAGTACCAGTGGTCCGAAGCCGACGAGGCGCAGGGCGTGAGGGTGATGCCCGAGGGACCGAACACGGCTTCCTCGGCCGCGGCCTGGCCGCCGTCGATCTCGACCAGGGCTGCGACCCAGGGCGCGTCGGCGGTGGTGGTCACGATTTCCGCCAGCCCGACCGCGACCTGGGCCCGGGGCGGAAGGCGCACGGCCCGGCTGGCCGCCTTCCCCTGGACGGGCATCACGGTGACGTTGGCGCCCAGCTCGGTGTCGCCCGAGTTGGCCAGGACCAGCAGGCCCCGGGCCGCGCTCCCGGCCGCGGTGGTGGCCAGCGGGCAGTACCAGGCCGACGCCAGCGCGGAGCCGGGAGCGGCCCCGGGCTGGAGGCGCTGGCGGGCGGGGGCGGGGGCGGCGTGGGCCGGCCCGCCCGGGGCGGAGCGATCGGCCACCGCGGCCGCCAGCACCAGCCCGGCCAGCACCAACAGGGCGGGCAGCCGGCGGGCGGGCCTGGCCCCGCTGCCCGAGCGAGCCGCTCCCGTGGGCGCCGTCACCGCCACCCCGAGGCGGCGCCCGCGCCCACCGGCGCCGGGGGTGGGGGCGGGAGCACCGGCGTCCGGGTCGGACCGGGCAGCGCCGCCCGCCGGGACCGCCACAGCGTGAACAGGCGGTGCAGGGCCAGGCTCCAGAAGATCGCCTCCAACACCAGGGCGCCCCGGCGTGTGGGCGAGCTGCGATAGGACAGGGTGGCCCGGCCCGGCTGGCCCACGGCGAAGGAGTTGGCCCAGCCGAAGGCCGTCCGCCTGGGCGCGGGGCGGCCGTTCACCCGCAGGGACCAGCGGTCCGACGCGGCCTCGGCCACCTCGACCGTGCCCGCCGGCACCTGCCCGGCGAAGGTGGTCGGACCCCGGCCCCGGCCGAGCACGGGAGTGGCCCCCGAGAGCTCGGCGCCCTGGGCCGCCACCAGCCCGCCCCGGGTGCCGGCCGCCGCCGCCGCGGCGTCGATGGCGGCGCGTGTCGGCGCCCAGGCCACGTTCTCGTACACGGTGAGGGCGCCGTCGCTGTCCAGCTGGCGCAGGTCCACCTGGTCGAGGAGGGCGTCGGTGAGCGGGGCCGGAGGAGCCAGGAGAGGCGTCTGCTCCCGGGCCGGGGCGGCCCTCGAGGGCATCACGACGTAGCGCACCCCCATGGGTGCCAGCAGGTGGCCGAGGCGGGTGGTGCGCCCTGACACGGCCACGCCCACGGCGTCGGCCAGCAGCGAGGTCGATCCCGGGTCGGCGTGGGGCCACTGGGCGGCGAGGTCGGGCGGCCCGCCCACCGAGGTGGCGTAGGCCATGCCCGCGCCCAGGCTCCATCCGGCCAGCGGGATGGCGCGGGCGTCCCCGAGCCACAGGACGCGGAAGTCGCCGTCCCGGCGCTTGTCCGGCATCCAGTCGAGCACACCGGCCAGGTCGTGGACCGGGGCCTTCCACCGCCCGCCGGCGCCGGCCTGGAGCACGGGCAGCGCGGCCAGGCAGGCCGCCCCCGCAGCGGCCAGGGACACAACCTGACGCCACCCGAAGCGGTACCCGGGGAGGTCGACCTCGAAGGCCACCAGCCCCAGCGCCGCGGCCAGGGCCAGCGCCGCCGCGGCCGGGGCCAGGAGCACTTCGGGCACGGCGCCCACGGGCGGGAGCCAGCCCCGCCCCGCGGCCCACACCACCCCCCAGCACACCGCGGCCACGCCCCAGAGCTCGACCGCCCGCCTGAGCCGCCAGGCCCGGCCCACCAGGAGGGGCAGCACGGCCGCCACCAGCGGGGCCCATCCCAGGGGGGCCGCCCCCAGCGGGCCCGTCTGGAAGCGCAGCACCGCCCCGAGACGGAGGGCGTCCCGCAGAGGGCCCTGCACCCCGGCGAGGGAGGAGAGGTGGGCCCCGGGTAGGACGAAATCCAGCGTCCAGGGGAAGGAGAGCACCGCGGCCAGCCCACCGGCTCCGACAGCCACGGCCACGGCGCGCGCCGCGGGGCGGGGCCTGCCGGCCAGGGCCGCGCCCCCCACCAGCCCGGCGGCGACGAGGAGGGGCACCAGGGCCGCCACCGGGGCGAAGGCCGCGGCCAGCGTCACCAGCACGCCCAGGCCGAGGGCGTCGTACACGAGCGAGGGGGGCGGGCCCCCGTCATATGGGGGCGTTCCCGTGACCCGCAGCAGCCGGGCCAGCATCCACGGCGCCGCCGCGTAGAGCAGCAGTCCCCCCCAGTGGCCGCGGGCCAGGGCGTTGTAGGGAAGGGGGATGCTCAGGTAGACGACGACCGCGACCAGGCGGGCGCGCGGGGACCGGAGGGGCCGGGCCAGACGGTAGATGCCGATGGCGCCCACCGGGATGGGGCCCAGCACCAGCACCTGCTGGAGCAGGCCCATGGCCCCCCCGAACACGGTGCCGGCCCCCCCCAGCAGGGCGAAGGCCAGCGGCGCCGGGGCCTCCGCACCCAGCCCCGTGGTCCGCCAGCCCCCGGCGAACAGGCGCAGGAGGGTGGAGGGCCGGGGGAAGGCGGCCAGCTGGCCCAGGGCGGGCAGCCGGGAGCCGAGCAGGTGCCGGCTGCCGGCGAGGAGCACCAGGGCCACCGCCCCCCACACGACCGCGGACAGGCGCGGGCCGGCCCGAACGGGCTCGCGGCCGTCCATCCCGACTTCCTCGCCGTCCGCCGCGGCCGAAGCCTCCGGCGCCGGTCGGGCCCGCAAGCCCAGGGTGCGGGCCCGGTCGGGGCCGAGCTGGCCCCGCAGGAAGGCCGACGCCCGGGCGCTGCCCCGGGCCTGGAGGCGGCGCACCTCCGAGTCGGGCAGGGCGCGGTGGGACCGGACCTGTCGCCGCCCGGCCCGCAGCGCTCCGAGGTGCTCCAGGTTCCACGTCCAGGCGCCCACCACGGCGCGCGCCGTGGCCAGCCTCCCCGTGAAGAGGGCCAGCACCACCTCGGCGCCGGAGAGCACGAGGAGCTGGGGGAGCACCCGGGCCAGGTGCCAGACGCCGTAGCCCTTGAGCGCGGTGCGCAACTGGTGGCGCCGGCGCAGGGCCTCGGCCGACACGCCCACGGCGTCGGCCGCGCCGACCGGCCGCAGGCCCCTGCTCGCCGCCTCCAGGTGGCGGACCCTGGCCTCGGGCGCCACGACCACGCGGGCCCCGGCCGTCTGGGCCCGCCAGCTCATGTCGAGGTCCTCGCCGTAATGGGCCATGGCGCCGTCGAGCCCGCCCAGCGCGGCGAGCAGGTCGGCGCGTACGAGCGTGCATCCCCCGGGAGCCACGAAGACGTCGCGCACCGCGTCGTACTGCTCCTGGTCGAGCTCTCCCCGTTCGGCGAGTGCGGACGGCGCACCGCTCTTGTCCGCCGTCATCCCCACCTGCAGGAGGCGATCGGGCGCGTCCCAGGCCACCAGCTTGGGACAGACGACCCCGGCGTTGGAGCGGAAGGCCTCCTCGACCATGAGGCGTACGGCCCCGCCGTCGGGAGCGACGTCGTCGTGGCAGAGAAGGAAGTGGGACGCGCCCTCGATCATCTCCAGGACGTGGTTGGTCGTGGCCGCATAGCCGTCGTTGCGGTCGACGCGCCGCACGAAGGCACCGGGCAGCACGGCGTCGACCCGGGAGGTGGGATCGACGGTGCTGGCCGGGTAGAGCACGAGCACCGACATGTTCGGGTAGTCCTGCTCCCCCAGTGCGGCCAGGGCCTCCTCGAGCCACGGACCGGCGTCGCAGACGGTGACGACGGCCACGACGGGCGGAGCCTGGGGACTCATGGGGCGGCCGAGGCTAGCGGTCGTGATCCGGCCCGCCTCCTACCCCCGATGGGGCCTGGACGTGACCCGGGAAGGGCAGGCCCGCGCCGGTCCCCTCGCTTGCAGGTGTTTGCAAGCTTCTGTACCC
>Ga0209577_10002177_pt1 | contig 19020 bp, 15 predicted proteins | sample GraSoiAngelo_109_FD_185874 | JGI IMG/M metagenome (GOLD analysis project Ga0209577, IMG submission 185874) | Grasslands soil microbial communities from the Angelo Coastal Reserve, California, USA - 14_0903_12_20cm (SPAdes) (version 2) | ecosystem: Environmental > Terrestrial > Soil > Grasslands...
GGAAGTTGAGGTGAAGGATAATGGCTGGCGAAGAGAAGAACCCCAGGCTCGAAGGACGACTCGACCGTCTCGGTCGTACAGTAGTCCGTGCCGCCGCATCTAACGACGGCGAGGCGGACGCCGCCGCGTCGTCGTCCTTCCTCTACGCACGCCTGCGCGCGCGGATCGCCGCCGAAACGGCGCGGCGCGAGGAGGGCGAGGGCTGGCTCGCCGTGCTCGGCGTCGTCTGGCGCGCCGTCCCCGCGATGGCGCTCGTGGCCGTCCTCGCCTTCGCGATGTTCCTGACCGCGGACACGTCCACGCAGACGCAGCAGGGCTTCAGCGACGAGGCGCTCCTGGGCAGGAACGGCGCGGGCGTCGAGCAGGTGGTCTTCACCGACGCGCGCTCCATCTCCAACGACGACGTGCTGGCGACCATCATCAGCGACGAGAATCGGGAGGATGCGAGATGACGACGCGCGGCAGGACGCGACTGAAAATCTGGCTCGTGGTGCTGGGCGTCTTCGTCCTCGGCGGCCTGACCGGCGTGGCCGCCGACAGCGCCTACCGCCTGCGGGCCAACGGCAGCGGGCGCGAGGGCGCTCGGACGGGACGCGAGAAGAAGGACATCTTCGAGCGGATGCGCGGCGACCTCGGCCTGACGGACGAGCAGGCCCGCCAGGTCAAGACCGTCCTCGACGAGACGCGCGACGAGTACCGCACGCTCAGCTCCGAGTGCCGCCCGCGCTACGACGCCATCCGCCAGAAGGGGCGCGAGCGCATACGCGCCCTGCTCACGTCCGAACAGCAGCAGCGCTTCGACGCTAAAGTCGCAGAGCATGACGCACGCGACCACGACCGCGACCACGAAAGGGCGAACGAGCACTGAAGGTGCGCCGCGCGCTTTTACGAACTGATACTTTAGATTCATCGGGGGGAGTTTTATGAAACGCTATCTCATCATCTTCACGCTGGCGGCCATCGCGCTTTCTTGCGCCGCCGTCGCGCGAGCGCAGACTGCGGCCACCGCCGCCACATCTGCGCGCGCCTCGCAGCACCTCATCGGCGAAGTGACCGCCGTTGACACGTCGAGCAGCCGGATCACCGTCAAGACGGACGCCGGCTCAACCGTCAACGTCACCACGGACGAACACACAATCTACCGGCGCGTCCCGCCGGGCCAGACCTCGCTCGCCAGCGCCGAGACGATCACGAGCGCCGACGTGCACGCGGGCGACCGCGTACTCGTGCCGAACGCCGCGGCGGGCGGGCAGGCGCGTCAGGTGATCGTGATGGCGCGCGACGCCATCGCCTCGAAGCGCGCGCAGGAGCAACAGGACTGGCGCGCGCGCGGCACGGGCGGTCGCGTCGCGGCGGTCGACCCCGCGAAGAAGGAGATCACGGTCGAGTCGCGCTCGCGCGAGGGGGCGGAGAAGGTCACGGTCGCCGCCGACGGCAACGTCCGCTTCCTGCGCTACGCGCCCGACTCGCTCAGCCAGGCCGACGCCGTGCCCGGCGCATTCTCAGACATACGCATCGGCGACCAGGTTCGCGTGCTCGGCAATCGCAACGGCGCGCGCGTCACGGCGGAGCAGGTCGTCTCCGGCTCGGTGACGAGACTGATGGGCACGATTGAATCGGTGGACGCGGCGCGCAACGAGCTGACCGTCAAGGACGCGAACGGAAAGACTTTCAACGTCGCCGTCGGCGCGCACACGACGCTCAGGCGCATGACGGCTGAGGCCGCGCAGGCGATGGCGCAGAGGGCCGAGCAGCGGCAACGCGATTCCGCCAGCCAGCCCGGTCAGAATGGTGCGGGCGACCGCGCGGGGCGGCGCGAAGGCGGCGGTGACAGTGCCGGTGCGCGGCGCGGCGCGGGCGGCGACGGCGCGGGACGACAGCGCGGCTTCGGCGGCGGACAGCAGGGCATGTTTGGTAACCTGCCCGCGACCACGCTCGCCGAGTTGAAGAAGGGCGACGGCGTTATCATCACGGGCACGAACGGCGCGGACGCCACGCGCCTGACAGCCGCGTCGCTCGTCGCGGGCGACGCCGAACTCGTCCAGCGGATGCAGCAGCGCCGCCGAGGCCCCGGCGGCGGTCAGCGCGGCGCGGGCGCAGGCATGCCCGGCGGCGGGCCGGGCGAAGGCGGCGGAAACCCCGACCGGCCATAAGACTTCGTCGAGGAAAGCATAGCCGAAAGCATGAGGGCAGCCGGACGGGGCTGCCCTCATGCTTTTTACCCTTGATTGTGTTCTAACGCGTGGTGTCGGCGATGACGCGAAGAATCGAGTCGTCCACGACGTAAACGTCAGCCGCCTTCGTCTGGCCGAGCGCGACGCTGAAGGCGGGCGCGGCTGTCTGATTGAGTCGGGCGATGAGCGCGTCGTTGCTGAGGTAGCGGCGACCGCGGGCGACGACGAGGAAGTCTCCTGCCTCAAGCTCGCGGAGCGCCGCCGGGTCGGAGAGCGAGACGCAACGCAGGTCGGGACGCCCCGACTGCTGCGCGTAGAAGGCCGCGAGGCCGGGCGTCTCGCTGGCGACGCGCGCGCCGGGCCTTGCGCGTCGTGCGACCTCCGCCACGAGGTCGCGCACCTGCGCGTCGTAGAAATCGTCGTGCGGGAAGTAGTCGCCCGCGCGCGCCGCGCCGCCGCCGAGCGCGTTCGTGTAGAGCCTGTAGTGCGGCGCTGCCCCCGCCGAGGCGAGCGCCGAGGCGAGTATGACCGCAGCGGCCAGCGCCGCCCTCGGATACCACCTGCCGCCGCCGTTGAAGACGGGGCCGCAACGGCGCGCGACCTCGCCGCCCACGACCTCGACGCCGAGCGCCGCGATGATAAGCACGCAGGGCAGCGCCGTCGTGAAGTAGCGCGTGAACTTCCCGCCGGGGAAAGTGAACGTCAAGAACCAGTAGAGCAGCCAGACGAGTATGAAGTAGCGACCGTCGCCCGTCCGCCTTCGGAAGATTTGCGGCAGGCCGATGAGGAACGCCGCCACCGTCAACGGCGGCAGCTTGACGCCCGTATAGACGAGGTAGAAGTACCACGGCACGCCGCCCAGCCAGTCCGTGAAGCGGTGGTGGTAGAGGCCGCCCATGAACTCGTAGCTGTCGTGCCCGACCAGTTTGTAGCTCGCGAAGGAAAGCATCGCGCGCCAAGTGTCGGGCAAAAATATCGCCGGGTTGCACAGGAGGAAGACCGCGCCCATGCAGGCGAGGATGACGAGGTAGCGCGGACGCCCGATCCGCCAGCGCCTGTTAGGCAGGCCCTGGAAGACGTAGTTGTAGCAGACGCTGATGGCGATGAAGTGCGGCATGTACTTCGACGCCACCATCGCGCCGAAGCAAGCGCCCGTGGCGAGGTAGAAGGGCCAGGGGCTGCGACCCTCGCCGCCCTCCGCGACGCGCTGGCTGCGCAGCCAGAAGACGTTGGCGAGCAGGAAGAAGAAGACGAAGAACGTGTCCTCTTTGGCGATGCGGTTGAAGCCTATCGCCGCGGGGTCTATCGCCCACAGCGCGGCGGCGATGAGCGCCACCTCCGCGCCGAACAGTTCGGCGGCGACGAGGTAGATCAGGAGCGCCGTGAGCGCGCCGAAGAGCGCCGAGGGGAAGCGGAGCGCGGCCTCCGTGCTGACGCGCAGAGACTCCGGGTGCTCGCGGGCGAGCGCCGTCGCGTTCCAGGCGTCGGCGGCGACGAGGCTCGCGGTCTGCAAGCCCTTCATCAGCATCGGGTGCTCGCCGTTGGCCGAGGTCAGGCCGTGCGCGCGGTAGTCTTCGACGGCCTGGAGCTTGTTGAGTTCGTCCTCGCTGAGTCCCTCGGCCCCCAGGCTGGCGGCGCGGAAAGCCAGCCCGACGACGAGCAACGCCGCGAGCAGCAGGAGCAGCGGCGTGCCCCTCAGCGCGCGCGGGTGCAGGTGGCCGAGCATCTCCGGCCTCAGCCCGGCGGTGACTATTGTTTCTAAAGGTGCTGACAAGTCTGGGAACACCCCCTGCGGCCCACGCGTTCGTGGCTCCGTTTCAAACCTCGCGCCGCCGCCAGGTTACGACGCGGGGCGCGCGCGCCCGTGAACTTTTGTGCCGCGAACCGCGCGACGGGACTTGCAATTCCGGGCGAGTTAGAACAATATTCCGACTTCGACGATTGGCTCTTGTTCAGGCCCCGCACGCCGGGTCACGGCAAGGCAGCTTCAGCCTCAAGCGCGAACAAGAATTGCGGGCACCCCGGCCCGCTCGAAACCCGACCGGTGCCGAACCGTTCAAGCCGTCTGGTTCGGCGCTCTTTGCGAACACTGATTAAGGAAAAACTGAGAAAGGGAACTATGTCCGAGCAGCTACCAACAACTGTCGCGACCGGCACGCCGGCGTTTCGTATAGACCCCACACTCCACCAGATTCTCTACAAGCCGGCGGCGCGCCCGACGCTCGAACCCGCGCCCGACCCCGTTGCCCTGCCGGAGCCGCCGTACCCGATTCACCCCGACCCGCAGCCGATGACGAAGAAGGAGTACCAGCGCCTGAACGCCTTCCGCACGTGGAAGACCTGGGGTTCGCCCTACTTCAAGTCGCTCTGGCACCGCGGCGAGCTGCGGCCCATCATCCCCTACCTCTTCACCGAGTGGAAGTGCAACCTCGACTGCCACTACTGCTGGTCGTACAACAACAAGGTGAAGGGCATGAGCGAGGAGACGGCCAAGCGCTCGATTGACTGGCTGCACTCCATCGGCTCGCGGGTGCTGGCGCTGATGGGCGGCGAGCCGCTGCTCCGGCCCAAGCTCATCCACAAGGTCGTTTACTATAGCGCCAAGAAGGACATCTTCGTCTATCTGCCGACCAATGGTCGGCTGATGAAGCCCGACGTGATTGACCGCCTCGGCGACGCGGGCCTCGCCACGGTCAACCTCGCCGTTGACTCCGTCAAGGAGCGTAAAGAACTACCCAAGGCGTTCGAACCCATCCGCTCTTACTTCGAATACCTCGTCAAGCGGCAACACTACTACGGCTACACCGTGATGTTCAACATCAACATCTGCCGCACCAATCTCGACGACGTGAAGGAGTTGACCGAGATCGCGCACGACGCCGGCATCGCCACCGACTACCACATCAACGAGTCGCCGATGACCGAGCAGGATCACTTCAAGCACCTCAGCGAGAACAGCACCTACCTGACGCCCGAAGACTGGCCGAAGGTTGACGACCTGCTGGACTACCTCGACGCCAAGCGGCACAACGAGGGCTACAAGATGGTCAACCAGTCGAAGCACATGCAGGACATGAAGCAGTTAATGCGCGGGGCAGTGCCGCCGTGGAAGTGCCGCGCCGGGCAGAACTCGCTCATCATCCGCACCGACGGCACGCTCGCCCCCTGCTTCCCCATGTACTCGGCCACCCACGACTGGGGCACGATTGAGAACCCGAAGTTCGACATTGAGCAGCTTGACGCGATGAAGACGGAGTGCTCGAAGCACTGCCTTTCGACCTGCAACTACATCCTCGCCTACTGCTACGACACCAAGCGCGTCCTGAAGTGGATCGCGAAGCAGGCGATGCACGGCTTCCGAGGCCCGACCGACACCATCCAGTGAGCGGGTCGCCGCGGTGACCCCGCCGCCGCTCGCAAACCGGATGACGGCACACAGCAACGGGCAGCTTGCGGGCTGCCCGTTCTCTTTTGCCGAACTTATACGCAGGCGGGTTCTGAAACGTCAGACCGTCTCAGAACCCGCCGCCTTAACTGCGGGACTAGGACTCGAACCTAAAAGTAAGCTCGGGAGCAGGGATTCGAACCCCAATTTTCTGATCCAGAGTCAGACGTGCTACCGTTGCACCACTCCCGAATAATACTGCTGCCGGTTATGCGTTCGTATCCGGTGACAGTTAGAACAAACCACGTCGCACTTTGCAATCTCGACAAGTAAACGACGAAGACTTAAGGTCCCTATCAACGTGGCGACCTCTTTCTCTTTCGTCTCGCCTTCTCTGTGATCCAAGTCCATCACAAAATAAGGAAATTCTTTCCCACAGTCTGCACATGGCTTGGACTTGGCCTGCCGGAGAAGTATCCGCATCCGCGCGCTTACGTCTATTCTTCTCTCGGTAAACCTCACGGTTGCGTTCGTAGTATCGACGCTTCGCGCTTCTTTGACTCTCAATATCTCTAGCCATTAATCGGAGTCAGGTGTGATGCCATTTCACCATCCCGCATCAACGCAATAAAATTTTACTGTCACAGATTCAGTTGTCAAGTCGCCGAAAGCTTGAGGGGCCGCAGTCGTCGTCGCACAAGGGTGCTCGCGGTTGATGCTGTGAATGATGATGATTGCTTGCCTCAATTCTCCGCCGGGCGCAAAATGCGTTTGAGGGCTTTCGTCGGCCCGGCATGTCCGGCGAAACTTCTTTCAGCCCCGCAAGTGTTTTGCCGCCCAGTTTCACACTCCGGGGACACTGTCAGCGATGAGCGAAAACGAAGCACGTTCGCCCGAAGCCGCCGCCAAGGACGAGGAGCAGTTGCGCAATGCCGTCGCCGAGTGCGAGGCGCGGCTAAAGGAGTTCGCGGGGCTGGCCGCGCGCGCGCGCCACGAGATCAACAACCCTCTGACGGGGCTGATCGGGCAGGCGCAACTGCTCCTGCGCGAGGAGCTGAGTGACACCGTCCGCCGCCGCGTCCAGACCATCGAACAGCTCGCCAACCGCATCCGCGACACTGTGGCAAGCTTGCGCGAGATACAAATGTCCGGCCCGGTCTCGCGCGGCGGCGGCGCAGGCCCGAGCGATCCGACCCGCGACTGAGGCCCAACCCAAGGCAGAAAAAAGCCCGGCGTCGCACGCGCCGGGCCTTCTATTGTCAGCAGGGACGGGCCGCTACACGGCCACCTCTTCAGCATCCTCCTCGACGAGGTGCGGCGTCACGACCTTGTCGGACTCGTCGGCGTCCTCGGCGAGTATTGTCTGCACGACGGGCAAGCTCAAAGAATGTTTCTTCGAGATGCCGGGGACGGGCTTGCCTTTGGCATAGACGGGATGTCGCCCGTGCTCCTTGTACCAGTCGGCCAGTCCCGCGGTCTTGTGCATGTTCTCGATAATCTGCCGCCAGCCGACGCCCGTGTTGTAGGCGCAGAAACTGATCTCGCCCTCCTGCGTACCGTAGGGGATGACGCACATCTCCGTGCGCCGGAAGTCGTAGTTGAAGAGGTCTTGAAACCACATGCCCTCGACGCACAGCACGCGCCACACGTCCGCGGGGTCATCCGACGCTTTGGCCTTCATGCGGTCGTTGCGGTCGGAGTTCGAGCTGGTCGAGGACGGTTTGAAGAGGTTGATGATCTGCGAGACGGGGAAGCCTTCGGGGGCGCGCTCAGGCTTAAAGTTGCGCATGATCGCCATCGCGAGCTGCGCCAGCGTGAGCTTCTTGCCGCGGGCGGTGTCGGTGATGACCGACACGTCGCGCATGAACTGCTCGTAGTCGAAGAACTCGAAGAGCGACTTGAACTCGCCCGTGCGGCGGTTGACGACCGCGAGCGTGAAGATGCCGCAGTTCGGGTGGCAGTTACAAGACGACCAGCCCCAGGGCGCGTCCGCGCCCTGCATCATGTCCATCACCGAAGTGAAGGCCGAGTAAGACGAGAGCGGGAACCAGTCGCGCAGGGGCTTCATGCGACCGCCGAGCTGAGAGTCCAAATCTCCGGCCATCCCGGCGAGCGTGTAGCGCTGCCGCTCGCGCACCGCGTCGGGCACGTCCTCGTCGCGGCCCGTGAAACTCACGGGCTGGAAGGCGATGGTCTGAACCTTGTCAATGTTTCGGGCGGCGAACTCGACGATCTGGCCGATGGCGTCGTTGTTGATGGTGTTGACGATGGTGGTGACTAAAGTCACCTTGATGCCCACCGAAGCCAGGTTTTCGATGGCGCGCAGCTTCACGTCGAAGAGGTTGCCGACTCCGCGGTGCTTGTTCTTCTCCTCCGACACGCCGTCGAACTGCAAATAGACGCCGTGCTGCCCGGCCTCCTTCGCCTGCCGACAGAACTCTATGTCCTCGGCGTAGCGGATGCCGTTCGTCGCCGCGAGTATCCGGTAGAAGCCGACACGCTTGGCGTAGGCGACGGCGTCGAGGAAGTAGGGCGACAGCGTCGGCTCGCCGCCGGAGAAGAGGATGATGATCTGGCGGCGCGGCTTGAATGAGACGGCGCGGTCGAGGATGGCCTTCGTGTCCTCGAAGGTCGGCTCGTGAACGTAGCCCACTTGATTCGCGTCCATGAAGCAAGGGTTACACATCATGTTGCAGCGGTTCGTCAGGTCAACTGTGAGAACAGCGCCGCGACCGAATTTGATGTTTGAAGTGCCGTGCTTGTGGACGTGCGTGTCTTCGGCGGCGCGGAAGTCGCGCCCGAAGAAGAGCGACTCGATGCGTTCGAGGAAGCGCGCGTCGGTCGCCATGAGGTCTTTGAACTCGCCGTGCACGGGGCAGGTCTTCCGCATGAAGACTTGGCCGCCCTCCTCGTAAATCTCCGCCTTGATCTCGCCTGGGTGCGCGTCCATCAAAGTCTCAAGCGGCGTCTCGCCGCTGATGACCGCGTCGCGGACTTCCTTGACGCAGCGCGGGCAAAGGCTGTCGGTCTCGCGCGGGAAGCCGAGCGGCGGCGCGGTTCGCTCGTAGGATTTCAGGAGCGGCCCAGGTGCCCACTTGGGCCTGACGGCCTCGCCTTCGGGCAGGCGCGTGTTGACGGACTGGAAAGCCTTCCACGCCACGTCCGACAGACTCGAAACCAGTCGGGATGCTTTCACGCCGCTGAAGCGGGACTTCTCCGACTCGCCGCGGCGGAAATTATCGCTGAACAAGACTCTTCGCTCCTTCGTCCGTGAAAGCACGCGCGCCTCGAACGCGAAGGGCGTGCCCGGTAACAAAAAATTGTATCAGTGCTTTTAACGGCGGCCAGCCCGGACACATAAAGCCGATGCCGGTTCCAACGTCCGTGACATGATAAAGGCATCCGCGTGCGAACACAAGACGTTAACCCTCAAGAAAGGCAAAAGGCAAGAGGCAAAAGGCAAAGGGCAAAAGTGAAAACGCGCGCCGTATCGAACCGCCGTCTTTCATTGTTGCCTTTTGAAGTTTGCCTTTTGCCTTTTGCCTTCTCCCGTCGTACCATCCGGCTTCGTCCGCAAGGCTATGGAAGCACACCCGACAGCAGTAGTCAGCCCGAAGGCGTCCGTCGCGCGCGGCGTTCGCGTCGGCCCCTACGCCGTCATCGAGGACGAGGTCCGTATTGGAGAGGGCTGCGAGATCGGCGCGCACGCGGTCGTCAAGCGCTTCACCTCGCTCGGTCGCAGGAATCGCGTCTACGAGCACGCCACTTTAGGCGGCGAGCCGCAGGACGTAAAGTTCAAGGGCGAGCGGAGCGCGCTTGTTATAGGCGACGACAATTTGATACGCGAGTACGTGACGATTCACCGCGCGAGCGGCGAGGGCGAGGCGACGCGCGTGGGGAGCCGGAACTTCCTAATGGTCGGCGTCCACGTCGCGCACAACTGCGAGGTGGGCGACGACAACGTGTTCGCCAACGGCGCGGCACTGGCCGGACACGTCGTCGTCGAGGATCATGTCTTCCTGTCGTCGAACGTGGGCGCGCACCAGTTCGTCCGCTTCGGGCGCTACGCGATGGCCGGCGGCAAGTCGAAGATCGTCCAAGACGTTCTGCCGTTCTTCACGACGGACGGCAACCCGCCGCGCGTGCGCGGGCTGAACGCGATAGGACTCAGGCGCGGCGGCTTCTCACAGGAGTCGCGCGCCGCCCTGAAGCGCGCGCACCAGATACTGTTCCGCGCGCGTCTGCCGCTCCGGCGCGCGCTCGAAGCGCTCGACGAGATGGGCGACGAGAACGTCTCGCACCTCGCCCGATTCATACGCGCCTCGCGCCGCGGCTTCACGCGCGAGGCCCGCGCCGAGGCGACCGCCGCCGAGCGCGAACTCCTCTTCAAAGTCTCAGGCTAACGCTACTTCGGCGCGGCCTCGCGAAAGGGTAACATCATGAGCATCATCATCTCAGAAAAGGGCATGAATGCTCGGAAACTTGAGCCGACTTCAATAGCACAAGAGGATTACTTGCAGGCTTACATCAAGAATAATCCGCACGCCATCCCGATTGACGAGATAAAAGAGGACTTGCGCCTTCTGGTACTCGCACGTGAATTTCCAACCAGGAGCGGGCCGATAGACGCTCTCGGCGTAGATCAGGATGGCAACATATATGTCATCGAGACGAAGCTGGCAAAGAACCCTGATAAGCGCTATGTACTTGCACAGGTGCTCGACTATGGCGCGGCTCTCTGGCGCACGTATGAAAACGGAGATGAGTTCGTCGAGCGCTTGGAACGATCTGTCGCAGAAACTTTCCACTCTACTTTGGGCGACAAAATTGGTGACTTCTTCAGTAAAGAGTTTGAGGATGTGACCGCGTTGATTCAGACGGCGCGTCAGAATTTGAGTGCGGGTGACTTCCGCTTCGTTGTGCTAATGGATCGTCTCGAAGACCGTTTGAAGAATCTTATTACCTTCGTCAATCGCAATAGCCAGTTCACGATCTACGGCGTCGAGATGGAGTTTTACAAATTTGACAGATTCGAGATTCTGATTCCGAAACTGTTCGGCGCGGAAGTGACGAAGGAGGTCAGCGCACCGAAAGCCACTGGCGCAAAGCAACAGTGGGACGAGGCATCGTTTTTCGCGAAGGCTGAGCAGGAACTGAGTGCCATTGAGGTCGCGAGCCTGCGGAAGCTTTACGAATTCTCGTTGCCGAGCTTGAAGTGGAACACGAATCAGACAGGAACATTTAGCGTGAAGTTCAGCCACATCGATCCGAAGAAAGCATTTTATACAGTTTACTCAACCGGAGTGTTGGAGCTGAACTTGAGTTGGCATGAAGAGGGCAACGCCGCTGTTGTCGCAAACATTTTGAGAGAAGAGTTGAAAAAACTACCGGACTTAGACAATGGGAAAAACTTTAAGATGCAGCACGTCAGCGTTCAGGCTAAAGATTGGTCGCCGCAGGTTGATAAGATTGTTGAAGTGATTCGCAACGTAACTCAGATGAAGGTCTGAATTAGCTGAAGGTCTGAATTAGCATTCGGCCATGAATGATTCTGATCGTGTGAAGACTGTCGCCGAGCTGGCGGCGCACGTCGGCGGGCGCGCGGTTGGGGACGCGGGCGCGCACGTCGGCGGCGTGGCCTCAATCGAGGACGCGGGGCGCGGCGACGTGGTGTTCGTCGAGGACGAGAAATTCCTGGACGCCGCGCGCGCGTGCGGCGCGTCGTGCGTGATCGCGCCGGAGGGTGCGGGCGCAAAACTCGAGGGGGCGCAAAGCGTCATCGAGACCGCGCGACCGAAGCTCGCCTTCACACTCGTCGCGGAGGTGTTGTGCCCGCCGCGCCGTCGCGGTGCGTTCATCCATCCGACGGCGAGCGTTGCGCCGAGCGCGAAGGTGGGCGAGGGCGTGTACGTCGGCGCGTGCGTCACAGTCGGCGAGGGCGCAGAGGTGGGCGGGGGCACGCAGATTTTGGCGGGGGCGTTCGTCGGCGAGCGCGCGACCGTGGGCCGCGAGTGCGTGCTGCACCCGAACGTGGTGCTCTACGAAGGCGTGACTCTCAGCGACAGGGTCATCCTGCACGCGGGCGTGGTCGTCGGGGCAGACGGGTTCGGCTACGTGCGCGACGAGGCGGGCGTCTATCATAAGTTCCCGCAGGTCGGGACGGTTGTCATCGAGGACGACGTGGAGATCGGCGCGAACGCGTGCGTTGACCGCGCGGCGCTCGGCACGACGCGAGTCGGGCGCGGGACGAAGATAGATAACCTCGTGCAGGTCGGGCACAACGTGGAGATCGGCGAGCGCGTGGTCATCGCGGCGCAGACCGGCATTTCGGGGAGCACCGTCATCGAGTCGGACGCGGTCATCGGCGGGCAGGTCGGCTTCGGCGACCACGCGCGCGTGCTATCGGGCGCGGTCATCGGCTCGCAGGCCGGCGTGCTGCCGGGCAAGATCGTGCGCCCCGGCGTCTGGTGGGGCACGCCCGTCCAGCCGCTCGAAGAGTACAAGCGCCGCAACGCATCGTGGGGCCGGCTGCCGCGTATGCGCGAGGAGATCGAAGAGTTGAAACGACAGGTGAAGGAATTGACGGCGCGTCTCGACGAGAAAGGCGAGTAAAATTCCACGACGCGCACTCGCCGAATCCACAGCCCGAACTTCGATCCATCCAAAATATACTTTTCGCCCTGATTTTCTGCGGCTTTCGAGGCTGTGGGATGGTTTTTAACCTTTCACACCATCTTTCTTCCATTCTCTAACAGCACGGAGCACCGCGTCAGCCGCGCGCAACGAAGCGCCGCCTTCGCCGAGCCGCGCCGTCGCCTCGCGCAGACGCGCGCGCACGCGCGCGTTGTGCTCCGGGTCGAGGAGCGCGAGAAGTTCGCGCGCGAGCGACGCCGCGTTGAAGTCGTCCTGCATCAGTTCCGCCGCGACGCGCTCGCCCGCGACGAGGTTGACGAGGCCGTAGTGCTCGACGTTGATGAGGCGTCCGAGCGTGTGCCAGTTGAGCGCCGACTCCTTATAGACGACGATGAGCGGCGTACCCGTGAGCGCCGCTTCGAGCGTCGCCGTGCCGCTGCACACGGCGGCTGCGTCCGCCGCGGCCAGAGCCTCGCGCGCCTCGTCGTGAACGATTCGGACGCGCGGGGCGAGCGACGAGGCTTCGAGGTGCGCGGCGATGACGCGCTCGGCCTCTTCGGGCGAGCGGCGTGAGGCGAGCGCGACGACGAACTGCACGCCGGGCCGTGGCTCCGCGAACCGCGCGCCGGGCGGTGTCTCTGAGAATTGCGCGCCGTGTGTTGTTTGCGAGACGCGCGCGGCGGCGTCGAGCATGACGGGTAGGATGCGCTCGAACTCTTTGCGGCGGCTGCCGGGCAGGAGCGCAACGACGGGCTTCGAGGGGTCGAGGTCGTGACGCGCGCAGAACTCCGCGCGGCTGTCGTGCGGGCGCGCGCGGCCCGCAAGTGGGTGGCCGACGAACTCGACGTGCGCGACGCCGCGCGCAGCGTACCAGTCGCGCTCGAACGGGAGTATGGTGAGCATCAGGTCAACATCGCGTCGCACCTGCCGGACGCGATGCGACCGCCAGGCCCAGAGCTGCGGGCTGATGTAGTAGATGATTTTCAGGCCGCGGCGGCGGAGCGTGCGCGCGAGCGCGAGGTTGAAGTCGGGCCAGTCAACGAGCACGACGGCGTCAGGCCGGCGTTCGAGCGCGGCACGTTTGAGCGCGCGGTAGGCCGCGGCGAAGCGCGGCAGGGCGCGCGCGATCTCAACGAGGCCCGTGATGGCGAGGTCGTCCTCACGCACGACCGACTCGACGCCCACCTCGCGCATCCGCGCGCCCGTCGAGCCGAAGAACTCGAAACGGGTCGCGGGCGCACACTCGCGCAGCGCGCGCACCAGCGTCGCCGCGTGCGCGTCTCCCGACTCCTCGCCCGCCACGACCATCAGGCGCAGACTCTCAAGCCCTTCGGCCATCCCGCGGATGATAGCAAGCGTGCAGCGTCGCCGCGAGGCCGAGTCGGCGTTGCTGCCGAAAGGCGCGTGCCGGGGATCACTCGCTCACTGCCTGTTCACTTCGAGCGAATCGCCGGTCTGGTGGTCGGTAATCTGGAAGCGCAGGAAGTCCTGAATCGCCGCGAGCGCCTCGGCGTTCTGCGTCTTGATGCGGACGAGCGCGCCGCCGCCCGTCTCCTCGTACTCGTACCTGATCTCAGACTTCAGACGCCGCATGACAGGCACGCCCGGCGGCACGCGTTCGTGGACGAGCATCGGCGTGTCGAAGTCGCCTGCGGCGAACACCTGCGCGATGTGCGCGAGGTGTTGCCTGACGGCATCGCGGTTCAACGCGTCCTTCGGGTCTTTGACCTCGACCTGGATGACGCCGCCGTCCGGCTTCAGTATGAAGTGGTGCGTCGTCTCGGACTGCGAAAAGCCCATCGCCTTCTCGCCGCGCTCGTTGACGGCGGCCAGGTGCGCGTCGTGTCCGCCCGCGTCCACGGCGGCTGACGATTTGTCGCCGCGCATCAACGGACAGTCGGGATGCGACTTGCTTTCCATCATCAAGGGGCAGTCGGGGTGCGTCGTCTCGTCGCGCTGCGCGACGCCCGCGCCTTTGTTCTGCGCGGCTGATGCGCCTGACTGCTTCTGCGCGCGGATGGAGATTGCGACCGTGGCGACCACGACCAACGCCAGGAGGCCGAGTAGGAGCTTAATCTTTCTCATCTCTCTTTGACCTTTCTCTTTTCTTCCGCCTGCGCCATGCGGGGGCAGGGCTGTTTTCGTCGCGCGGGCGCTCCGAAATTGAGAGTGATTCGAGCAGGCTCGCGCGCTCGCCCGTCTTCGTCTTCGCGAGGCGCGAGTCCCAGTCGGCGAGTGTGGCGCGCAACTCTTCGCGCACCGCGGCCAGTTCGCGCAATCGCTCTTCGACGCCCGCGAGCTTCTGTGCCGCGAGCGCGCGCACCTCACGACAGGGGGCGACGCCGCGTTCGCGCGCTCGTAATATTTGCGCCAGCTCGTCGAGCGTGAAGCCGACGGCGAGCGCACGCCGCACCAGCAGCACGCGCGCCAGCGCCGCCGCAGGATACTCGCGATAGCCGTTCGCCGAGCGTCGCGGCGCAGGCATCACGCCCTTGCGCTCGTAGTGGCGCAGCGTGTCCGTGCTGACGCCCGCCGCGCGCGCTAGTTCGCCCGCGCGCAGGAACTCTTTTTTCGCCGGGGCGCTCATCACCGGGCGATTATAAAGTCCGGAATTGATTCCGGGGTCAAGAGAAAATTTCCGGCGGCGGCAAGGCGAGGAGGCCGGGGCGGTCTCTGACGCGCTCCCGACCGCCGGGTGGCGAAACCGTCCGGCGGGGTGCTAAACTTGCGCGCCCGGAAGCGACGTAGGAGTTGAGAGACGCATCAAAGAAGGGCGCGGCGACTCTACGTCGCACGGACACCCGGCCCGATTTTCGTAAAAACCAGACGGAGAACTGATGAGCAAGTTTTTTTACGCAATCATTCTAAGCCTCGCCGTCGCCTGCTCGGTCGCGGCGCAAACGCGGCGCACCACGCCGGCCACGAGCAGACCGCAGACCTCGACGGGGGCGGCGGCCAAGCCGACGCCGACGCCCGCGGCGAAGACGACGACGCCCGCGCAGCCGCAAGGGGCGGCGGGCCGGCCCAATGCGATAGCGGGGGCGGGCGTCGTCGCGGGCGACGACTGCGGCTGCGAGGACAAGCCCCTGCCGGGCGTGCTTGCCGTCGTCAACGGCGTGAAGATCACGCAGGCCGATCTCAGCCCCGAAGTCCAGCAGCAGATCAAGGAGCTACAGCAGCAGGTGACGGACGCGCGCAAGTACGCGCTCGACGCGCAGATCAACAGCCTTCTGCTTGAAGCCGAGGCGAAGAAGCGCGGCGTGTCGGGCCAGAAGCTCTACGAGACGGAGGTGGTCGCCAAGACGGTCGAGCCGACGCAGGCCGAGGCGCTGGCCTTCTTCAACCAGAACAAGGCGCAGATCGAACAGCAGGCCGGCGCGGCGGTCGAATTCGCGCAGGTCAAAGACCAGGTCGTCGCCTTCATGCGCAGCCAGCGGCAGGACGAGCAGTCGAAGAAGTTCGCCGACTCTTTGCGCGCCGCGGCGGACGTGAAGGTGCTCGTTAAAGACGTGACGCCGCCCGCCACGCCTGCGGATCGCGCGCGCGTCCTCGCCACGGTCAACGGCAAGAACATCACCGCGGGCGACATCGAGGAGGGCTTGCGACCGCTCGTCTCGCAGGTGCAGCAGCAGGTCTATGCCCTGCGCCGCAACGACCTCGACCTCCGCGTCAACGACATCCTGCTCTCGCAGGAGGCGCAGAAGCGCAGCGTCACCACGCGCGCCCTGCTCGACTCGGAGGTCACGTCGAAAATCCCCGTCGTCACGGAGGCGCAGGCGCAGGACTTCTACAACAAGAACAAGGAGCGCATCACGGGCAACTTCCCCGCGGTCAAGTACCAGCTCATCGAGTTCCTGCAACAGCAGGAGCAGCAGAAGCTCGAAGGCACGTTCGCGCAGCGGCTGCGCAACGGCGCGAGCGTCCAGACTTTCATCACCCCGCCGGAGCAGCCCGTCTTCCAGATCGCCACCGACGACCAGCCGACGAAGGGCAAGGCGGACGCCGCGGTCACGGTCGTCGAGTTCACAGACTACCAGTGCCCCGTCTGCGCGCAGGCGCAGCCCGTCGTCGAACGTCTCATCACGGAGTACGGCGACCGCGTCCGCTTCGTCGTGCGCGACTTTCCGCTGGCGCAGCACAAGGACGCGGAGAAGGCCGCCGAGGCCGCCGAGGCCGCGCGCGAGCAGGGCAAGTACTGGGACTTCACGGCGATACTTTTCCGCAACCAGTCGGCGCTCGGCGCTGAACAGCTCAAGCAGTACGCGGGCGTGATCGGCCTCGACCGCAAGAGGTTCGACGCCGCGCTCGACTCAGGCAAGTTCGCCGGCCAGGTCGAGCGCGACGTGCGCGACGGCGAGCGTGTCGGCGTCAACGCCACGCCCACCTTCTTCATCAACGGCAGGCAGGTTCCTGAGCGGACTTACGAGGCCCTGAAGGCGGCCATCGAAGCGGCGCTCAAATCTTCGGCCCAGCATTAATCCAAAGCCGGGGGCGCGTTCATCCTTGCCCGCGCCCCCGGCTGAAAGGGACGCGCCCGGTCGCGACGATACGAAAAGATGGATTGTTACTGCGCAAGCATGCCGACTCACAACCCCCCTGCACGCGTCTAACGCCGTCGGTCTCGAACGCCCGCCGCGCCGAAAGACGGAACTTTCAAACTCCCCCGGCGGAACTAAGAACGAAGGTCGCTTTCGTATGCCACGTCAGTCTTCGGCCTTTGAAGGCCGGTTTTTTGGAACTATCGGCGCGGCTGCTGCGTAAAACCGTCGGTACTACACGGTCTGCCGCAACGCTTTATCCCGCCCGAAGCTAAATTTTGTAACGCGCGCCGCGCACGCGGCGTCTTCAAGTAAGAAGCACGAGGACTTTATCGGATGAGAAAATTTCTGACTGCCTTAACTTTGACGCTGGTCTCTGTGGCCGCCTTCGGGCAAACGCCCGCCCCCGCGAACAACGTGCTCGGCGACGTGCTCACGGTGGACGCCGCCTCGAAGCAGATTTACGTGAAGACGGACGCGGGCGCGGTCGTCATCATCACCGTCTCCGACGCGACGCGGATTCTGAAGAACTCTCCGGGCGAGACCAAGCTCGACAAGGCCACGCCGATGCAGCTCTCCGACGTGGCCGCGGGCGACCGTGTGCTCGCGCTCGGCCGCCCTTCGGCCGATGGCAAGACGCTCGTCGGCCCGCGCGTGGTCGTCGTCAACACGAAGGCCGACATCGCCGCGAAGCAGGAGGCCGAGCGCGCCGAGTGGCGGCGGCGCGGCATCGTCGGCGTCGTCTCGGCGTTGAACCCGCAGACCAAAGAGATAACGATCCAGACGCGCACGGCTGAAGGCCCGAAGCCCGTCGTCGTCGCCGCGGGCGGAGCAAACGTGAAGCTCACGCGCTACGCGCCGGACTCCATCAAGTTCTCCGACCGCAAGCCCTCGGCGTTCGAGGAGGTGAAGGTCGGCGACCAGCTCCGCGCCAAGGGCGACCGAAGTGAGGACGGCGCGCGTTTCACGCCCGAAGAGATCGTGACCGGCTCGTTCCGCACTTCGGTCGGCACGGTCGCCTCGGTTGACCCGGCGAAGAACGAGATCACGATCAAGCAGATGCAGGGCGACCAGCCGCTCACGGTCGTCGTCCGCCCCGACTCCGTTCTGAAGCAGGTTCCGCCGGAGGCCCTGACGATGATGATGGGCGGCGGCATGGGCGGCCCCGGCGCGGGTGGGGCAGGCGGCGGCGAGCGCCGCGCGGGAGGACAGGGCGCACCAGCCGGCGGTCAGGGCGCGGGCACTGGTCAGGGCGGCGGGCAGGGAACCGGTCAGGGCACGGGACAGGGGCAGGGCGGCGGCGTGCGCCGCATGGGAGGAGGAGGCGACTTCATGCAGCAGATGCTCGAACGCCTGCCACCGGTCACGCTCGCCGAACTCAAGCCGGGCACGATGGTCGTCGTCTCCAGCACGGTCGGCGCAGACCCGACGCGCGTCACGGCCATCCAGCTCGTCTCCAACATCGAGCCGCTCGTCGCGATGATGTCGCGCAGGCCGGGCGCGGGCGGCGGCGCTGCCGGCCTCGGTGGCGCGGGCGGCGCGGGCGGCGCAGGCGGCTTCAACTTCGGCTTCGGCATTGGACAACCGTAAGGTAAGGACGAAGGATGAAGGATGAAGTCAAAGCAAATTGTCTTCACTTCATCCTTCCGCCTTCATCCTTCATCCTTTGATTCAAAGGTACTCGACATGAAAGTCTCTCTAAAAATATTCGCCCGAAGCCTCTGCTTCTTGCTCCTCGTCGCGCTCGGCGCGGTCGTCGTGTCGGCGCAGACGCCCGGCACGGGGACGCTGCACGGACAGTTCGCCGACGAGTTCGGCGGCGTCATCGTCGGCGCGACCGTCACCGCGACGGACTCGACAGGCAAGCAGAAGACCGCGACGACCGACAACGACGGCAACTTCCTGCTCGCGGGCCTCGCGCCCGGCACCTACACCGTGCGCGCCGCCGCGCCCGGCTTCGCGGTCTTCGAGAAGACGGATGTGCAGATAGCCCCGGGTCGCAACGACCTCGGCAAGGTCACGCTCGGCGTCTCGCTTCAAAAGGAGGAGGTGACGGTCGCCTCCGAGTCGGCGGTCAACGTTGACGACGCGAGCGCGGGCGCAATCGTCCTCAAGGGCAAAGACCTCGAAGCCCTGCCCGACGACCCGGACGAGCTAGCCGCGGCTCTCTCGGCGCTCGCCGGCCCTTCGGTCGGGCCGAACGGCGGCCAGATTCTGATTGACGGCTTCGAGGGCGGGCGCATCCCTTCGAAGGACTCGATCCGCGAAATCCGCGTCAACGACAACCCGC
>Ga0209577_10002180_pt1 | contig 19017 bp, 16 predicted proteins | sample GraSoiAngelo_109_FD_185874 | JGI IMG/M metagenome (GOLD analysis project Ga0209577, IMG submission 185874) | Grasslands soil microbial communities from the Angelo Coastal Reserve, California, USA - 14_0903_12_20cm (SPAdes) (version 2) | ecosystem: Environmental > Terrestrial > Soil > Grasslands...
CACGCGCGACACGGCGGCGGAGGTCACGGTGCGCGCCGGGGCGGAGGCTGCGGGCGTTGACATACGCTACCGCGAAGAGCAGGGCCACCGCGTCACCGGCAAGATTGAGCCTAGCGCGGTAACGGCAGAACCGAACTACTCAATCGTCCTCGGACTCTCTTACGCCTCTTCGAGCATACAGGCCGGGATGTATTACGTTAACCCCTCTACCTCTAATCTCTCCTTCTCGTTCGAGGGCGTCGCAGACGGCGACTACGACCTGAACGCCACGCTCGCCGGGCGTGACGGACTCGTGGGCACTGCCGCGCCGCAGCGCGTCACGGTCAGGGGCACGGACGTGACGGGCCTGCGCGTCGCGCTCGCGCCGCTCGCCTCCGTGAGCGGCACGCTCGTCGTCGAGCAGGCGACCGAGATCGAACGCGCGCGCCCCGACTGCAAAGGCACACACGCTCAGCTTCCGCCCCAGGAGACGCTCGTCGCCGCCACCTTCGACCGCCCCGCCTCCGCCAGAGCTTTACCCGCCCCGCGCACCTCTCTGACGCGCGAGGCGACGCCCGACGACGCAGGCGCGTTCACGCTTCGCTCCCTCGAAGCGGGCCGCTACCGCCTCGCAGTCCGCCCCTTCGACGAGAACCTCTACGTCCGCTCGATACAACTGCCGGGCGCGAACGTCCCCGCCGCCGCGCAACACGCCAACGCCGCGACTCCCGCAGCGTCGCGCGCCAACGCCGCGGCTACGACCGCGCCCGAAGCGCTCGACATCCGACCCGGCCAACAACTCTCCGGCGTCACAGTCCGCCTCTCGGAAGGCGCGGCCTCCTTGAGCGGCCACGTCGTTGCGGCAGAGGGCGCACAGACTCCGCCCTACGCCTCCCTGCGCGTACACCTCCTGCCCGCCGAGCGCGAACATGCCGACGACGCGCTGCGCTTCTTTGAGACGACGCCGGGCGCGGACGGCGCGTTCTCCTTCAAGAACCTCCCGCCCGGTCGCTACCTCCTGCTCGCGCGCGTCACGAGCGACGCAACCGACGCCGCGCCCCGCCCCGCCTCCTGGGACACGGACTCGCGCACGCGACTGCGCCGCGAGGCCGAAGCTGCCAACACCACGGTCGAGCTTCAGCCCTGCCAGCGCGCGACGGACTTCACGCTCCGCTTCCCGCCGCCAGCGCCGAAGTGAAGTAGCCTTTCAATTGTTTTTCGGGTTGAGTGTGAAGTGAAAGATTTTCACCACAGAGGCACAGAGGACACGGAGACGGCACAGAGAGTTGAATCCCTCCGTGCCGTCTCCGTGTCCTCTGTGCCTCTGTGGTTAACCTGAGCCTCGCTTAACGCTCGGCCCACATCGCAGGGTGGCGCTTCAAATCTCCCGCACGACCAGACCGTCGCGCGCGAAGCTCCAGCCGAGGACTTCCGCGCCCTCCTCGGCAGCGAGCGCGCGGCTGACCGACTCCTTCGCCCCTTCTTCGCAAAGGAAGGCGATGCAGCCGCCGCCGCCCGCGCCGCAGACCTTCGCGCCGACCGCTCCGCTCCGAAGCGCCGTCTCGACGAGGTGTTCCATGTGCGGCGTCGTGATGTTAGGCGCGAGGCGCTTGCGGTTCGGGTACGCGGCGCGCATCACCTCGCCGACGCGACGCCAGTCGCCGGCGGCGAGCGCATGCCTCATGTCGCGCGCGGAGTCTCGGATGCCCTCGAACAGCTCGAAGATCACGGGGTCGCCCTCGATGTGCGTCTTGAACATCTCCCAGTTGTTGACGCCCGACAAACGTGGCTCGCCCGTGTAGCAGATGACGACGCGGCGTTCGAGTTCCTCCGGGTCAACGTGCAAAGGCTCGCGGCGGATGCCGTCGGCTTTGAACTCGATGGCGTTCGCACCGCCGTAGAACGCGCCGTAGTAGTCCTGAAACCCCGCGGGCACGCGGATGACGGTCGTCTCGACGTTGGCGGCGATGACGATGAACTTCCTTTCGGGGTAGCGGTCGCCGACCAGCCGGTTCAGCGCGCCGATGCAGGCGATGGCGAGCGCGCTCGACCCTCCTAGCCCTGCGCCCGCCGGGGCCGTGCTCTCGGCGATGAGGTGGAAGCCCGTGTCGGGCTTGAAGAAGTGGACGAGCTTCGAGATGAGTTCCAGGCGCTCCTCGTGCGCCAGGGCTTCGATCTCCGAGAGGCTACTCTCGAAAGAGACCTTGCGGTCGCGCGACTCTAAGATTATCCGGTCGTCTCGGCGCGGCTCGATGCGGCAGCGCGCGCGCATGGAGACGGCGAAGTTGACCGTCGTCGCGCCGGGGTGGAACAGGTACAGGGGCCAGATGTCAATCGTCCCCCCGGCCAGGTCAACGCGCGTCGGTGCGGTGGCTTCGATAATCATAATCAGTGATGAGTGATGAGTGATGAGTGATGAGTGATGAGTGATGAGTGAAAACAAACCATCTTCCACTCATCACTCACCACTCATCACTCATCACTTCTTTCAATCTCCCTCGATCTTACTCTTCTGCTTGGGCGCGTCCTTGTGGCGCGCGAGCGGGTGCGGGAGTATCTCGGAAATCTCCTCCCTGATCTCTTGGAGCTTCTCACCGGCGGCCTGCTCGAACTTCTGAATCCTCTCAGGGTCGGCCTGCTCGATCTTGCGCGAGAGCCAATACTTCTCGGCGAAGTAGAAGCCTGCGATGCCGACGCCGATGACGGCGACGACGACGCCCAGGAGCACGTAGCTGAGGTCGTGGATGTTACCGACCAGCGTGTAGATGGCGCTGTGGAAGATGTAGCCCGCAGACGACAGGGTCAGAACCCACACGGAGCAGCTCGCGAACGACAGCAGCAGGAAGCGCAGGTACGGCATCTTCGCCACGCCGTAGAAGGCGCACGCCCCCCAGCGCAGCCCGTAAGTGAACTTCGAGACGAAGATGGAGAGCGGCCCGAACTTGTCCGTCAGCCGCTCGATGCGCGCGCGCGCCGCGCAGTAGAAGCGGTAACGCTTCACGCGGTAGCGCCCGGCGCGGCCCAGCGCGTAGGCCGCGTTGTCGCTCGCCACCCCGGCGAGCGTGCCGACTATAAGGACTTGCAAAAAGCTGTAGTCGCCGAACGCCTGTCCGTGCGCCAGCACGCCCGCCAGCAGCAGTGTGATGTCGCCCTCCGCCATCGTCAGCAGAAAGATGGCGGGCAGGCCGAACTTCCAGAGTAGGTCGTTGACGAAGTGTAAATCCATAAAGGCCGTGAACCGTGAACCGTAAACCGTGACGAGAGCAAAGCAGGTTTTCTCTCGTCACGGTTTACGGTTCACGGTTCACGCTCCTGTGGCGGCTTGACGACGAGCACGGGGCAGTGGGCATGGCGGACGACCGCCTCGGCGGTCGAGCCGAAGAGGATGCGGCCCCATCCCGTGCGACCGTGCGACGAGATGACGATCAGGTCTGCGCCGCGCTCGCGCGCGACGCGCACGATCTCCGCCGCCGGCTCGCCGTGCGCGACCAGGTCTTCCACGTCGAGTCCGGCGAACTCCTCGCCGCCCGAAAAGGCCGGCAGCTCGTGCGCCGCCGACTCGTCCAACTGCTCGCCGAAGTCCGGGGCGGCGGGCAGCGTCCCGACCATCGGCGTCCAGCCGACCGGCGGGACTACGGGTTCGACGACGTGCAGGCACACGACGCTCGCCCCCAGCAGACGCGCCAACTCCGCGGCCACGGGGACGGCGTGGCGCGCGCACTCGCTGAAGTCAGTCGGCAGCAGGATGGAGCGAATGTTCATAAGAAATGATGAATGCGGAATGATGAATGATGAATTGGCTGTGCGATGGAGGTAAACGACAAAAGCGGCTTGGTTCTGTATTTAATTCATCACTCCGCATTCATCACTCATCATTTCCGCCGCTTATTCTACACGCAGAGGGTATTGTTTGACAGCCCCCCGACCCTTTGTTACCATCACGCCGACCCGGAGCCAGACATCAAAAACTCGTTTACAAACTCTTCACCCGAAGGCCCTTGAGATGACCGCCCAGTCGCCAAATGACCAGACATACGTCGGCGTCGAACTCTGCGCCGGGTCGGCGCGCGCGGCGCTCGTCTCGGCGGGCGGCGAGGTGGTCGCGCGGCGCGAGTCGGCGGCCCCCCCGGAAGACCCCGTGGTCCAGGTCGCGCGCCTCGTCGCCGAGCTGCGCGACGCCTCGGGCGCGCAGGTCGCGGCGGTGGGCATCGGCCTTCCCGGACTCGTCAGCCCCGCGACGGGCCGCGTTATCATCTCTTCCGACCTGCCCTCGGTCATGCGCGGCGACCTGCGCGCCGAACTCGCGAAGGCCACGGGCCTGCCCGTCACGCTCGAAAACGACGCGAACGCGGGCGCGGTGGGCGAGTACGCGGCGGGCGCGGGGCGCGGCAGCCGCGACATGTTCTACGTCACCATCGGCTCTGGCATCGGCGGCGCGATCATCATCGGCGGCAAGCTCTGGCGCGGGGCCTCCGGGTTCGCCGGCGAGTTCGGCCACATCACCATAGACCCGGAGGGCGTCGTCTGCGTGTGCGGCAACGTCGGCTGCCTGGAGACTGTGGCCTCCGCGCCGAACATCGTCCGCCGCACCCGCGAGCGCCTGATGCGGGACTCGACCTCCTCGCTCTCGCGCCTCGGACTGAACAAGAACTTCACCGCCGCCGACATCGCGCACGAGGCGAGGGGCGGCGACGACTTCGCCGCCCTCATGATCGAGCGCACGGGCCGCTACATCGGCACGGCCATCGCGACGGTCGTCAACCTCCTCAACACCGAGCGCGTCGTGCTCGGCGGCGGCGTGATGGAGGCGGGCCAACTCATCCTCGAACCCATCATCCGCGAGGCCCAGCGCCGATCCTTCCAGCCCAACTTCGAGTCCACACAGATCGTCGCCGCCACCCTCGGCCCCGACGCCGTCCCCATCGGCGCGGCCGTCCTCGCCCGCGACGCTGTAATAAATATTGCCGTTTAGTTTCCGCTCTCGTGTAGAATACTGCCGATTAATTTAGCCTCTGCGCCTCACCGGAAGGAGGTCTTAATGAGACATAAGACGAAATTAAAGTTTGATGAGATCGGTTACTGGTCGGAAATTAAACTTGACATCATTAAACGGTACGCCACTGAATACTCAAAAATACTCACGGCCCAACAGAAACCAAAGCTTTACCACGTCTATATAGATGCTTTTGCTGGTGCAGGTGTACACGTTTCAAAAACAAGCCAAGAATTTGTACTCGGAAGTCCTCTCAACGCCCTTAATGTAAAACCGCCCTTCCGTGAGTTTTATTACATAGACCTTGATGGGGAAAAAGTAGATACGCTAAAACGGCTTGTAGGCGAGAGGGCTGATGTACATGTTCACTTAGGAGATTGTAACCAAATTCTCCTTAAGGACATTTTCCCTCAAGTCAGGTATGAAGATTATAGGCGAGGCTTATGCTTGCTTGACCCGTATGGCTTACATTTGAATTGGGAGGTCGTAAGGAAAGCAGGGGAGATGAAATCAATTGAAGTCTTTCTGAACTTCCCAATTATGGACATCAATAGGAATGCACTCTGGAAGAATCCGGAACGTGTAGGTATAAGCGGTATTGAACGTATGAATGCATTCTGGGGAGATGATTCGTGGCGTGGCATAGCCTACTCCACTGAAAGGAATCTGTTCGGGGAGCCAGAGAAAGAGGATAACGCCACAATCGTTAACGCATATAGGGAGAGGCTTAGGAAAGTGGCTGGTTTCTCTTACGTGCCCGAGCCGATTCCAATGCTTAACTCAAAGGATGCGGAGGTCTATTACTTATTTTTCGCTTCTCACAAAGCGGCGGCAGAGAATATAATCCACTATATCTTTGATAAGTATCGTAAAAGAGGCGCTAGATAATGGGGACAAAATCCTCTATCGAATGGACAGAATCGACGTGGAATCCGGTGACGGGTTGCACGAAGATAAGTCCCGGCTGCGATCATTGCTATGCCGAGCGGCTCGCGCTTCGCTTGCAGGCGATGGGGCAGCCTAACTACGCGAACGGTTTTAAGCTGACTGTTCAGGAGCGCATGTTGGAGTTGCCGCTGCGATGGAAGTTGCCGCAGGTGATTTTCGTCAACTCCATGAGCGACCTGTTCCATAAGGACGTGCCTGCCGAATACATCCATCGAGTTTTCGGTGTGATGAATCAAGCCGTCTGGCATCGGTTTCAAATCTTAACAAAACGCTCGCAACGGCTCGCGAGGTTAAGCCCGAAAATTAACTGGCGGCCTCACATCTGGATGGGCGTCAGCGTTGAGAGCCATGAGTACACGTTCAGAATTGATCACCTGCGCGAAACACAGGCCCACGTCAAATTTCTATCACTCGAACCGCTGCTCGGCCCTCTGCCTGATTTGAATCTTCAAGGCATTGACTGGGTCATCGTCGGCGGCGAGTCCGGCCCCGGCGCGCGCGCAATGCGAATAGAGTGGGTGCTCGACATCCGCGACCAATGCCTGGCCGCCGGTGTTCCCTTCTTCTTCAAACAGTGGGGCGGCACAAACAAGAAGAAGTCCGGTCGTGTGCTTGAGAACAGGACTTGGGACGAGATGCCGCGGGAAGTAGCCGCCCTCTAAATCCCGTTTTCCGGCTGAAAATCCAGCCTTTTGTCCGTCAATTCAAATTGCCGGACTGTTTTTAAGCGGGGCGAGGGTGCGGCTTGTCTTCGCGGCGCGCAGTTGAGATGATACTCGCGCTATGTCGAGGTTTGTTGACGAAGGCGTGGTGAGCGGGGGCGCGCGTCGGGAGCGTTGGACGCGGCTGGCGCTCGTCTGGGGCGTGTGGACGCTGGTCGGGCTTTTCTTCGCCAGCCAGCTCTACGTCTATTTCGCGCGGACGGAGAAGGCCGTGCCTTTCGCGAAGTCGGTCGCGTGGCAGGTGCTTGCCGTCTATGTGTTCGCCGTCTCGACTCCGCTGGTGCTCTGGCTCGCGCGTCGCTTCCGCATCGAGCGCTCGAACTGGCGTCGGAGGCTGTGCGTCCACCTTCTGGCCGGGACGATGTTCGCCGTCGCGTGGGCGGTCTGCCACATCACCATTGACTCGCTGTTCTCAGGCGAGGCCAAGCTCCTCTCGCCCGTCAACCTCGCGCGCAACGTCTTCGTCATGCTCGACAAGGAGCTTCTGGTCTACTGGATCGTCGTCCTCACGAGCCACGCCGCCGTCTATTACCAGCGTTACCGCGAGGGCGAGCTGCGCGCGTCGCAGGCCCAACTGCAAGCCCTGAAGATGCAGCTTCACCCGCACTTCCTCTTCAACGCCCTGCACGCCATCTCCGCGCTCGTCCACTCCGACCCGGACGCCGCCGACAAGATGATCGCCCGCCTCAGCGACTTCCTGCGCCTCACGCTCGACGCTTCGGCCACGCAGGAGGTTCCGCTCCGCCGCGAGCTTGAGTTCCTCGACTGCTACCTCGAAATTGAGCGCGTGCGCTTCAACGACCGCCTGACGACGAGCATCGAAGTTGACCCGCGGGTGCTCGACTGCCGCGTGCCGAACCTCATCTTGCAGCCGCTCGTCGAGAACGCGATCCGCCACGGCGTCTCGCAGCGCGCCGCGCCCGGCCACGTCCGCGTGCGCGCCGAGCGCCGCGGCGACGCGCTCCGCCTTGAGGTCAGCGACGACGGCGCGGGCCTCTCGACCGCGCCCTCGTCCCGCGCCACCAAGGGCGGCGTCGGCCTCTCGAACACGCGCGCGCGCCTCCGACAACTCTACGGCGCGGCCTACCGCTTCGAGCTTGCCGACGACCCGCGCGGCGGCGCGACCGCCACGATTGAGATTCCCCTCCTCGACTCTAACCCCGACGCTGGCGGCATCACGCGGCTCGACCTCGGCGACACTTACGCCCCGCCTCCGGGCCGGCCCACGCGACCCGCAGAGCAACCGCGACCCGCCTCCTCCCGCGCCTGAACCAGGCCCGCGCCCGCGCGCCCTAAAAAATCGGCGTCGCGGATTCGCGCCCGTTTTGTTACATTAAAGCGTCCGGCGCTCGGCCCTCGGCTTTTCTCGGCGTGAAGGATTTCGTAAAACTCTTCGAGCTGGATTACAGGTCGCTCGCCCTCTACAGGGTCTCGCTCGGCGGCGTGCTGCTCTACGACCTCGCCGCGCGGCTCCGGGAGGTGCCGACCTTCTACACTGACGGCGGGGTGCTGCCGCGCGCGCCGCTCATCGAACAGTTCCAGGGCCAGTGGAGTTGGAGCATACACCTGCTGAGCGGCGCGGCCCCCGCCCAGTATTTTCTGTTCGCGCTCGCCGCGCTTTGCGCCGTCGCCTTCCTCGTCGGCTACCGGACGCGCCTGGCGACGCTCGCCTCGCTCCTCCTCCTGATCTCGCTCCACAACCGGAACCCTCTGGTCGTCAGCGCGAGCGACCAGTTGATGCGCGTCCTTCTGTTCTGGACGCTCTTCCTGCCCGTCGGGGCGGCCTACTCCGTAGACCGCGCGCTCGCCGGGCCGGACGCCGGGCCGCGGGGGTCGAACGCGTCGGCGGGCACGGCTGCCTTCGTCCTGCAAATCTGCTTGGTCTACTGGTTCACGGCGGCCCTCAAGTCAGACCCCGTCTGGTGGCACGAAGGCAGCGCGCTCTACTACACGCTGAGCATAGACTATCTGACAACCGACTTCGGGCGCGCGATGCTCGCCTTTCCCGGACTGCTCCGCGTGCTCTCGGTCTTCAGCATCGTGCTGGAGACGGTCGGCCCGGCGCTGCTCTTCTTCCCGCGCAGGCCCTGGCGACTCCGCACGGCGGTCGTCTTCACGTTCATCGCCTTTCACGCAAGCATGCTCCCTTTCCTCACGCTCGGCACCTTCCCCTTCGTGTGCGCCGCGATGTGGAGCAGCCTGCTGCCGCCGGAGTTCTGGGAGCGCGCGGGGGAGCGCCTCGGGAGTCCGGGCGCGTGGGCGTCGTCGCTCCGGCCCCCGACCTCCGCGCGGCGCGCGTCCACGGCGGCGAACGTCCTGGCCGCGCTTTTCTTCGCCTACGTCCTGCTTTGGAATCTGGCCTCGGCGACGGCGGGCCGGGTCGGCGTCCCGGCGCAGGCCGAGTGGGTCGCGCACGTCACGGGGCTGGCGCAAGTCTGGAACATGTTCGCCCCCTACCCCAAGAGGGACGACGGCTGGTACATCATCCCCGCGAAGCTGGAGGGCGGCACCGAAGTGGACCTGTTCCGCGGCGGCGCGCCCGTCAACTGGGCGAAGCCCGCGAGCGTCTCGGCGCTGTACCCGAACGCCTACTGGCAAAAGTACCTGGAGTACATCTGGCTGCGCGACTACGCCGGCGCGCGCCTCTACTACGCGCGCTATCTCTGCCGCGAATGGAACGCCGCACACGGCGGCGCGGACGCCGTGAAGACCTTCGACATCGTCTACATGCGCGAAGACACGCCCCCGCCCGGCCACCCCGAACCGCTCGCCGAGTCGGTCGTCGTCTGGCACCACGACTGTACCAAGTGAATACCGCGCGGCCAGCGAGCGGGGCGCGTGCGCGTGCGGTTTCCCACACCTTTTGTTACATTAAGCCGTCAGCGCTCAGCGGTCAGCTTTCAGCTTTTTATCTCGGCTCAGGCGACGAGTTTCATTCCACCGCCCGACTTTTAGAGGGCGCAAAGGCTGAGTGCTGAAAGTTGACCGCTGACAGCTTCAAAATGATTTCCGAACGCATCAGAAACTTCTCGATCATCGCGCACATAGACCACGGCAAGTCCACGCTGGCCGACCGTCTGCTGGAGCTGACCGGCGCGCTCTCCGAGCGCGAGATGGAAGCACAGGTCTTGGACGACATGGACTTGGAGCGCGAGCGCGGCATCACGATCAAGTCGCACGCCGTCCGCCTCGACTACCGCGCGCGCGACGGGCAAGCCTACGTTTTGAATTTGATAGACACGCCCGGCCACGTTGATTTCTCTTACGAGGTCTCGCGCTCGCTCTCGGCTTGCGAGGGCGCGCTCCTCGTCGTTGACGCCTCGCAGGGCGTCGAGGCGCAGACGCTCGCCAACACCTACCTCGCCATCGAGAACAACCTGGAACTCATCCCCGTCGTCAACAAGATTGACCTCCCCGGCGCTGAACCCGAAAAAGCAATCGAGCAGATCGAGCACGTCATCGGACTCGAAACCCATAACGCCGTCTTCGTCTCGGCGAAGACCGGCCAGGGCGTCCCAGACATACTCGAAGCGGTCGTCCGCGACATCCCCGCGCCGAAGGGCGACGTGGAAGCGCCGCTCAAAGCCCTCATCTTCGACTCGTGGTACGACTCCTACCGCGGCGTCGTCGTCCTCTTCCGCGTCATTGACGGCTCGATCCGCCCCGGCATGAAGATTCGCTTCTTCAATACGGGGCGCGACTACCAGGTGGAGACCATCGGCGTCAACCGCCCGCGCCCGACGCCGATTGACAAGCTCTCGGTCGGCGAGGTCGGCTTCATGACCGCCTCCATCAAGACGGTCGCCGACGTACAGATCGGCGACACCATCACCGAGGCCGCCCGGCCCACGAAGGAACCTTTCCCCGGTTTTCAAGAGATCAAGCCGATGGTCTTCGCCGGCCTCTACCCCGTCGAGGCCAACCAGTACGAGGAGCTGCGCGACGCACTCGACAAGCTCCGCCTCAACGACGCCTCCTTCTTCTACGAGCCGGAGTCCTCGGTCGCGCTCGGCTTCGGCTTCCGCTGCGGCTTCCTCGGCCTCTTGCACATGGAGATCGTGCAGGAGCGGCTCGAACGCGAGTTCGATCTTGATTTGATTACGACCGCGCCCGGCGTGCGCTACCGCGTGACGACGACCGACGGCGTGGTGGTTGAGGTTGACTCGCCCGCGAAGATGCCCGACGCCGTCCGCATCGCCCGCATCGAAGAGCCGATCATCGAGGCGACGATTCTCTCGACCGACGAGTTCCTCGGCGGCATACTCCCCCTCCTCGAAGAGAAGCGCGGCGTGCAGAAAAAATTCGAGTACATCGCCGAGAAGCGCGTGATGCTCGTCTATGACTTGCCCTTGAACGAGATCGTCCTCGACTTCTACGACCGCCTGAAATCCGTCTCGCGCGGCTACGCCTCTCTCGACTACCACCTCGCCGGCTACGTCGAGAGCGACCTCGTCAAGCTCGACCTGATGGTCGCGGGCGAGCCGGTTGACGCGCTCTCGATCATCGTCCACCGCCAGAACTCGCAGGCGCGCGGACGCCTCCTCGCCGAGAAGATGCGCCAGCTCATCCCGCGCCAGCTTTTCGAAGTGCCCATCCAGGCCGCCATCGGCAACAAGGTCATCGCCCGCGAGACCGTCAAGGCACTCGGCAAGAACGTCATCGCCAAGTGCTACGGCGGCGACATCACGCGCAAGCGCAAGCTCCTCGAAAAACAGAAGGAGGGCAAGAAGCGCATGAAGCGCGTCGGCAAGGTCGAGATCCCGCAGGAAGCCTTCCTCGCCGTGCTCAAGGTGAATGAGTAGATGGAGATATTACATATGGCTAAGTTCGGATTTACTGATGCGGAGTGGAATGCTGCAAAAGAGGAAATTCGAGACATTTTGCTCAGGAGGGTTAAAGAGGAGAACCCCATTTTTTATTCCGAATTGGTTGAGAAAGTTCACACGGTAAAGCTTAGGGCTAAAGACCCAGCACTAGATACCTTGCTTGATGAAATATCTAGAGAGGAAGATGCCGCCGGGCGAGGAATGCTCTCGGTTGTAGTAGTAAGAAAACCCCCTGGGGAATTGCTTCCCGGCCCCGGTTTTTTCAAGCTCGCTAAAAAACTTGGGCGAGATACATCAGACCGTGACACTTGTTGGGCAAAGGAACTGGCGAAAGTGTACTCTCATTCCAAATGAAAAAGCGGACTCGTACTGAAGAGATTGACGAGCTAGTGACGGCTCAAGCCGACGACGATTCTGCGTGGGAGAAGCCTGTAAAGGTCAGGCACTCAAAAGTCACTTTACTGACATTTGACGAGGGACAGATCGCGCGGCTGCCGATCACCGTTGACCCCGAAATCCTGAGCGGCGCACCCGTCTTCCGCGGCACACGCGTGCCGGTGACGGCGCTGCTCGACAATCTCGCCGCGAGTCTCACCCTCGACGAATTCCTCAACAACTTCCCCACCGTCACCCGCGAGCAGGCCATTCGGGTTTTGGATTTCTACAAAGAAACGCTCGCGCGCTTGGGCCGCGCGGCATGAACGTCCTCAACGTCATCGAGTAATTATCGAGACAGGAGAATCGTGAGATGAAGTTCCCTGCCCTTCTCTTCGCGCTGCTTCTGACGTGTGGCGCGGCGCTGGCACAGCACGAGCAGCATTCGATGGGAAACAAGGACGTGGCGTCGCTCATCGAAGGCATGGGCACGCTCCGTCACCCGGTCGCGACGAAGAGCGCCGAGGCGCAGAAGTTTTTCGACCAGGGGCTGAGCTTCGTCTATGCCTTCAACCACGACGAGGCCGTGCGCTCGTTCAAGCGCGCGGCTGACCTCGACCCTGACTTGGCGATGGCCTACTGGGGCGTCGCCTACGCGCTGGGGCCGAACATCAACCTCGACGTTGACCCCGAGCGCGAGATCGCCGCCTACAACGCCGTCGGGCGTGCGCGCGCGCTTTCCGCGAAGGCTTCGCCGCAGGAGCGCGACTACATCGAGGCGCTGGCCCGCAGGTACACGAACGACGCGGCGGCCAAGCCCGAAACCCTCCACCGCCTCGCCTCCGATTTCAGTGGCGCAATGGGCGCGCTCTCGAAAAAATATCCGAACGACCTCGACGCCGCCGTGCTCTACGCCGAGAGCTTGATGGACTTGCGCCCGTGGCAGTTGTGGAACAAGGACGGCTCGCCCGCCGAGGGGACGACGGAGATCGTCGCCACGCTCGAATCCGTCTTGAAGCGCGACCCGAACCACGTCGGCGCGATTCACTACTACATACATGCGGTCGAGGCTTCGCCGCACCCGGAGCGCGCGCTTTCGTATGCGCCGCGGCTCAAACAACTCATGCCCGCCGCGGGCCACATCGTCCACATGCCCGCGCACATCTACGAGCGCACGGGCGACTACGCCGCCGCCGCGCGGAGCAACGAGGACGCCGCCGCCGCAGACCGCGCCTACATCACGCGGACGGGCGGGCAGGGCGTCTATCCGTTGATGTACTACAACCACAACCTGCACTTCATGGCCGTCGCGTACAGCATGGAGGGGCGTTATTCAGACGCAATGCGGGCGGCTCGGCAGCTTGAGGACAACGTCGGCCCGCACCTGCAAGGGATGCCGATGCTCGGAAGGTTCATGCAGACTTCGGCGCTCTTGCTCGTGCGCTTTCGCCGCTGGGATGACATCCTGAAACTACCGCCCCCGGACGCAAATCCTACGGACATAAATCTAATACGCCATTTCGCCCGCGGCATGGCTCTCGCGGCAACGGGCAAGGCGGCGGAGGCTGAGAGTGAGAGGCAGGTTTTCCTCACCGTCGCGCAAACGGCCCCGGCTCGTATGCGTCACGGGGCCGATGTGATGGGCGACATTTTGCACCTCGCGGAGAAAGTTTTGAGTGCCCGCATAGCGTTCGCGCGGCAAGACCGTGAGGCAGCGATAGGGCTTTTACGCCAGGCCGTCGAAGTGCAGGACAACATGGCCTACGACGAGCCGCCCGCGTGGTTCCTGCCCGCGCGCGAGTCGCTCGGCGGCGTGCTGCTCGCCGAAGGCCGTGCATCCGAGGCCGAAGCGGTCTTCCGCGCCGACCTTGAAAGGAACCGCCGAAACGGTCGCTCGCTCTTCGGCCTCTGGAAGAGCCTCGAAGCGCAGCACAAGACGCGCGGGGCGTCCGCCGCGCGCCGAGAGTTCGAGGCCGCCTGGAAGAACGCCGACACACAACTGAGAGTCGAGGATTTGTAATCAACGCGGAAGGCTCGAAAAGATGAAACGCTGGCTCGCACTGATCCTGCTCGTCCCTCTGGCGCTCGCGCTCGTCGTAGTGCCCGTCATGCTCATACAACCGTTTAAGCCGCAGACCCCGCGCGCGCTCGAAGTCGGGTATGAGCTTCGGCGGTTCGCGCCGTGGGTGACGATTCTTGCGACGCTCGCGAGCCTCCTGCTCGTCGTGAAGATATGGCGCGGCTCGCGTCGCTGGTGGGCGAAGGCGCTCGCCGTCGTGCTGTTCGTGCCCGTGGCCGCATCCGTCTGGCTCGCGCGTCAGAACGTTTATGAGGTCATGTTCAACCCGCTCGCGAACGCGTCTTATGTGGCCGCCGACAAGGTTGATTACGTGGACGACGACGACATGGTGCTCGCCGTCGAGCGCGGCGGCGAGCGGGCCGCGTACCCCGTTCGCCTGATGGCTTATCACCACGTCGTCGCCGACACGGTCGGGGGCGTGCCGCTCGTCGCCACTTATTGAACGCTCTGTCACACCGGTCTGGTGTGGGAATCAACGGTTGACGGGCGCGTGCTCCACTTTCATCTGGCGGGCATCAACAACCAGAACTTCATCATGCGCGACGAAGAGACCGGCTCGTGGTGGCAGCAGGTCACGGGCGAGTGTGTCCTCGGCCCCTTGAAAGGCCAGCGACTGAAGCCGTCCGACTTCGACGAGTTGACCTTCGCCGAGTGGAAGCGCGAGAGCCCCGTGGGCCGCGTGCTCCGCCCCGACCCGAAGTCCGAGGCCGCGGGCGACTACGAGACAGCCGACTGGGAGCAGCGCATGGAGCGCGTGCCCGTGGCGACGACGCTCGCCGACCCGAACGCGGTGCTCCCCGCGCGCACGCTCGTCGTCGGCGTCCAGATCGGCGGCGCGTCGGAGGCTTACCCCTTGGAGGCGCTGCGAAAGCAGAACCCGATCATTGACACGATAGGCACAACGCCCGTCCTCGTTCTCCTCGCCGAAGACGGAAAGAGCGTGCGCGTCTTCGACCGACGCCTCGACGGTCGCGCCCTCGAATTCTTCCGCCGGGCCGACTCGCCTTCACTCATAGACGCCGAGACTGGAAGCTCCTGGGACTTCACCGGCCAGGCGTCGGCGGGCACGCTCGCCGGTCGCCGTCTGGAGAAAATCCCCTCGCTCAAAGACTACTGGTTCGACTGGCGAGCCTACCACACGGAGACGGGCGCTTACCTGCTCGGAGGCCGCTAGCCAACTCCCCGCCGATGGCTTAAACTCGACGCTCGCAGAAAGAGCGCCACGCGCGCCCTGGCCGCCCGCGCCTCAGACACGGGTGGGATGTGCCCCCGACGAGTGAAGCATGCGAGACGAAAACCGGCGGGCGTTTCTGACGGGCGTGCCGGTCGCACACGCACGCGACCGGTGCCGCGTGCGTGACCTCTCAAGCGGTTTTGATTTCCCGAACAACGTCGGCGCGGGAGGTTTCGGCGATGAACATCCTTGCAAGGTTCGTCAAGGTCATGCTGTTCACGGCGCTTCTGGCCGTCGTCGGCCTGGCGCTCGCGTTCGTCGCGTTCATGTACCTGAGTCCCGGCGCGCACCTGCGTTCGGACATCAGCCAGGAGGAGTTCGTGCGGACGCTTTCCGGCGCGCTCGCCGTGTGGTTCGGGGTGATGTTCTTCGTCGGGTTCATCGCGTTCGTCGCGGGCCTGCCGAAGAGATTCACGGTCGGCTTCGGCGACCGCGACGAGTTCGTCGGGAGGATGGACGCGGCGGCGCGGAGCGTCCGCTACCGCCCGCGCGGGCGCGAGGGCGACCGACTGTCTTACAAGCCGCCCTTCTACGCGCTCCTCGCCGAAAAAATTACGGTCGAGCTGGGCGAGGGCGCGGCGACCGTCAGCGCGCCGCACGGTCTGAGGAAGAAGCTGGAGAAGAAACTGGCCGAGGGCGCGTGAATCGCGCGCGGCGCAACTGTCGAGGCGTTCGGAGAAGCGATGCACGTCACAAGGGTCGAACTGGAAAACATCAAGTCTTACGGCGAGGGCACAGGGCGCGGCGACTTCCACTTCGAGCGCGGCACGACGGCCATCGTCGGCCCGAACGGCGCTGGGAAAACGACCATCCTCGAAGCCGTCGCGTGGGCGCTCTTCGACGTGCTCGAATACAAGAAGGAGGATTTCCTCCGGCGCGGCGCGAAGCGCGGCTCGGTGCGCGTCACCTTCCGCAGCGACCTCGACGAGCGCCTCTACACCGTCTACTGCGACACGGGCACGGGCTACTACATCTACGACCCGGAGCTGAGGATGAAGATCGCCACGGGCAAGGCCGACGTGCGCAAGTGGCTCGACCAGCACCTCCGCATGGAGCCGGGCACAGACCTGCGCGCTCTCTTCCGCTCGGCCATCGGCGTCCCGCAGGGTCTCTTCACCACAGACTTCCTGCAAACGCCCACCGACCGCAAGCGTTCGTTCGACCGCCTCCTCAAGGTCGAGGAGTACAGGGAGGGGGCCGAGCGCCTGCGCGACACCGTCAACCTCATCAACGAGCGCACAGCCGAGGCGCGGGGACGCATCAGCGGCGCGGAGGCGCAGCTCGCGCGCTACGAGACGACCGTCGCCGAGCACAGGTCTGCGCGCGCGCGCGCCGAAGAGTTGGGCGCGTCGCTCGCCGCCTTCCAGCGCGAGGCCGAAGCGCGTGCGCTCTCGGTCGCCGAACTCGACGAGGCCGAGCGTCGCGCGACGGAAGCGCGGGCGCTCGCCGACCGGCTCGAAGTCGAGCGCGACTCGGCACAGCGCCGCCTGCTCGATTTGCAAAGCGGCCTCGAAGCCGCGCGCCGCGCCGACGAAAGGCAGCGCGCGACACGCGACGACTACAGCGCGCACCTCGAAGCGACCAAACGCCTCCGCTCGCTCGAAGCGGAGCGCGAGGAGCGCGAGCGCCTGCGCGCCGAAGTCGCGGACGCCGCGCGCATGATGGCCTCCGCCGAGTCGGACGTGCGCCGCCTCGAAGAATCTCTCGAACGCGCGCGGGCTGCGCGCGCCTCCCTGGTTGAACTCGAAAAGGACGTGGCGACGCAGGAGGAGCTTGAGCGCGAGCGCGAACGCCTGCGCGACCTCCTGGCGCAGGCGCGCGCTGCGGGCGAGCGCCTCTCGCGCTTGGACGCGGAGCTGGGCGCGCTCCGCCGCGCGCACACAGAAACGTCCCGGCGCGTGCACGCGGCGGAGCACCTCGCGGGCGCGAACGAGAGGGCTGAAAAGTTGGAGAGCGAGCGCATGGGCGTCGAGACGCGTTTGAGTAAAGTCGAGAACGCTCTTACGTCGCGCAAGCACTTGGCGAGTCGTCGGCGCGAGGTCGAGCGGGAGCGGGAGCGCCTGCGCCGCAGCGTCACCGCGCTCGAACGCGAGGCGCGCGGGTTCGAGCAGGCGTCGGCGGCAGCGGGCCGCCTCGCGGAGTTGGAGGAACAGGAGCGCGAGCTGACGGGGCAGGCCGCCGCCCTGCGCGCCTCAATCGAGCGCGACGAGCGCGCCGGCGCGAAGGCCAAAGGCGGCGTCTGCCCCATACTCCACGAGCCTTGTAAGAACCTCGCGGAAGACGGGCGCACCTTCGAGGACTTTTTCGGCGAGCAGTTGAAGGCGAATCGCGCGCGGCTCGCCACGGTCGAGCGCGAGGGCACGCGCGTCGCCCGCGACGTGCGCGACGCGCGCGACGCGGAGAAGGCCGCGGCCCGCTTCGAGACGACGCGCGCGCGGCTCGCGCACGAGCGCGAGCTGCTCGCCGAGCGCGAGTCGGCGCTCGCAAGTGTTGATGGGGAACTCTCTTCGCTGGCAGCCGACGCGAGCGAGGCGTTGCGCGCCGAGTTGCGCGCCGAGATGTTCGGCATTGACGGCGTGCTGAAGGTCGCGCGCGAAGAGGCGCTGCGCTACGCGGAGCTTGAGCCTTTGCGCGCGCGCCTGCGCGAGATCGAGGACGAGGGCAAGGCCAGGCGCGAGGAGCATGAGCAGGTGGCCGCCGCCGCGAGCGCCGAGGCCACTCTGACGGAAGACACGGCGGGCGTCGAGCGCCGTCTGCGCGAGTTGGCCGACCCGCGCGGTCGCGCCGCCGCGCTTCAGCTTGAGGCCAGGCGTGAGGCGGACTTGCTGCGCGAGTCGCGGGGCGCGCGCGACTCGCTCGAAGCCTTGCAGAAGCAGTCCCGCGCGCTGGACAAGAAGCTGAAGAAGTTCGAGAAGCTTGACGCCGAATGGTCGGGCGCGGCGGCGCGGCGCGACGCGACGGCTGACGCCTACCGCGAACACCTCGAATCGGCCTCGCTCGCCGCGACGCTCCCCGCGCGCGAGGCAGAAAGCGCGGAAGCCGCGGAGCGCTCCGCACGCGCGGCACGCGACTCGGAAGCCGCGCACAATGATTACGAGCGCGCGATTGCTGCCTACGACCGTGACCGCCACTCTGAGGAACGCGGCGCGCTGGCACTCGCGCGCGAGCGCGCGGCCGTCGCCACGGCGCAGCTCGAAGCGGCGCGCGAACGCGAGGAGTCGCTGGCCGCAGAGGTCACGCGGCTCGAAGAGGTGCGCGAGTCCCTGCGCGAAGAGTTCCGCGCCAAGGAGCGCCTTGAGGAGTTGTACGCCGCGACCGACTTCATACGCGACACGCTCCGCAAGGCCGGCCCACTCGTCACCGAGAGCTACCTCTACAACATCTCGATTGAGGCCAACCAGCTCTTCCGCGAGATCACGGGCGAGGGCGGGCGGGCGCTCCGCTGGTCGAAGGATTACGACATCATTCTCGAAGAGGGCGGCCACGAGCGCCCGTTCATCAACCTTTCGGGCGGCGAGCAGATGGTTGCCGCTCTTTCAGTCCGCCTCGCACTCCTCAAGCAGCTCTCCGACATCCGCGTCGCCTTCTTCGACGAGCCGACGGTCAACATGGACGCCGAGCGGCGCGAACGCTTGGCGCAGCAGATCGGGCAGGTGAGAGACTTCGACCAGCTCTTCGTCATCTCGCACGACGACACCTTCGAGCAGACCGTTGACCACGTCGTATTGGTCGCGCCCGCCGCGTTGGAAGAGGTCGCATGAAAAGAAAGGGGAAAAGGGCAAAGGGGTAAAGGGGGAAAAGGGGAGGGGAAGGCAGCGCTTTCCCTTTCCCTTTTACCCTCTTCCCCTTTTCCCCTTCGC
>Ga0209577_10002181_pt1 | contig 19015 bp, 20 predicted proteins | sample GraSoiAngelo_109_FD_185874 | JGI IMG/M metagenome (GOLD analysis project Ga0209577, IMG submission 185874) | Grasslands soil microbial communities from the Angelo Coastal Reserve, California, USA - 14_0903_12_20cm (SPAdes) (version 2) | ecosystem: Environmental > Terrestrial > Soil > Grasslands...
TAGCACGATCACGCCGGCAGCAGTCGTCAAAACGGTAATCGGAATTCCAAAGCGCGCGTAATCCCAAAAACCGACCTGGATATGATCGCGGGCCGCTTCCACAACGATCATGTTCGCCACCGAACCGACAATCGTGAGATTGCCGGCAAACGTCGTCGCAAGCGCGAGCACTTTCCACATCAAAACCGGCTCAGTGAGTCGCGACATCCAGTTACCCGCCACCAGCACGAACGGCACGTTTGAGAAAACATTCGATCCGACCACAGAAAACCAGGTGAGGTTCCACGCCTGCGCTGGCGCGCTTGATCCGAAGATTGGCTACAACCGCGAGTAAATCGCATCCGGCAGGCCGGTATCGTTTAAGCCGTCGACCACGACGAAAAGCGCCGCGAAGAAAAGGAGCAGATGCCGATCCACGAGCCTGAGAACGTCGTGCGTGTCGCGTCGCGCCAGCACCATTACCAGCGCCGCGCCGGCCATTGCCGTCCACGCCAGGTTCAAGCCGGCGAGGAAACCTGCAAAGATCGCCACCAATACAAGGCAAACAAGCGCGAATAAACCGCGCTCGAGTTTTGGAACTGCATGTTCCACGCGATCAATTGCAGTGTCTCCTAACATCTTTCGAAAACCAACACGCAAGATGAAGAAATTAATCGCCAGCCCAATAATTGCCGTCGGCAGGAGAGACCGCGAAAATTCCGGAAACGAAATCTGCGAGAGATGTCCGATGATCATATTTCGCGGATTCCCCACAAGCGTGGCCACGCTGCCAATGATTCACACGCGTGCATAATGGATGCCTGACGGATTTTCAACGCCGTGGCCCCTCCTTCGCGTTCGTTGCTTTGCATTGAACGTTGAACGGTTCTCTGCGATAACCTCTTGCATTAGCTATGAGAAGTATGACTGGATACGGCCGCGCTGAGGTGGTCCACGCCGGACGAAAATTCAGCGTGGAGCTCAATTCGGTGAACCGAAAGCAGAGCGATATCGTGATTAATCTGCCGCGAGACCTCGGAGAGCTCGAACCGCGCATTCGGCAGACGATCAACGAAAATATCTCGCGCGGTCGGACCAACGCGACGATCGCCCTCCACAGCGGCCCAAATGGCGCCCGCAACCTGGCGCTCGATACGGAGTTGGCCCGTTCTTATCACGAAGCGATGCGTGCATTGCAAAAAGAGTTGAACGCGCCAGGAGAAATCACGATTAGCACAATTCTGCAGGCCCCGGGAGTGATGCGTTTTCCTGAACAGACGCTCGACCCCGAAGAAGCATGGCCGGCCATCGATCGCGCGCTGCATGCTGCTCTTGCCGACTTAATCAAGATGCGCGAACGCGAGGGAAAACATCTGGCCAAGGACTTGATTCATCGGCTCAAGGCAATTCGCAAAAAACTCAAGGAAATCGGCACGTTTCACCCCGATGTGGTCAAGCGATATCGTGCCATCCTTCTCGATCGCATCCAGAAAGCTGGCCTGCCGATTGCCAGTGACGATGAACGTCTGTTAAAAGAGATCTCGTTCTTTGCTGACCGCGCAGACGTGTCCGAGGAACTAGTCCGTCTGGAAAGTCATCTCGCCCAATTTGCGCATCATCTGCGCAGCAAAGAACCGGTCGGGCGCACACTGGAATTCATTACCCAGGAGATGTTTCGCGAGCTCAACACACTCGGCGCAAAAGCAAACGATGCGGCGATTTCTCAGCGCGTCATCGCCTGCAAGGCGGAATTGGAGAAGATTCGCGAGCAAGCCCAAAATCTTGAGTAAGATTTTGTGTGTGAAACGCCAGGATGACGGAGCGTAAGTGATAGCGATCCGTTGAGGTAAGCCTTCTCTTTGTCATGTTGAGCGAAGCGAAACATCTCTGACTATTGGTTTGGTGCGTGCGGAGAAACAAGTAATCTGAGATTCTTCGCTTCGCTCAGAATGACAACATGATGAAACTCAGTCGCAGCGGAATTCTCTTTGTGGTTTCTGCTCCATCGGGTGCGGGCAAGACCACACTCGTGGAAAGGATTCGTCAAACCCCGAATCTTTTTTATTCGGTGTCTTGCACGACCCGAGCGCCGCGGCCCGGTGAAATCGACGGCCAGGATTATCGATTTCTTTCCGATGCAGATTTCCGGGAGCGAGTCGCAAAAGGAGATTTTCTGGAGCACGCACACGTGCACGGAGACCATTACGGCACCTTGCGCGAGCCAGTTGTCACAAACCTAAAAGGCGGGAAAGACGTTTTGATCGACATCGATACGCAGGGTGCTGCGGTTATTCGCAACTGCGGCGATCCAGTCATCCTGGATGCTTTGGCCGACGTGTTTATCATGCCTCCCGATCTCGAGGAATTGCGGAAGCGGCTGCTGAAGCGCGGAACCGAAACCGTGGAACAGATCGATTCCCGCCTAACAACCGCCGGCCGGGAAATGGAACATTGGCGCGACTATCGCTATATTATTATCAGTGGATCGGTAGAGGAAGACTTGCAGAGGTTCCGTCAAATCATGGAGGCAGAAAGCTATTTGAGCCGACGTTTGGTCCAGAAATGATCGCAGAAGGCAGAGACCCGAAAAGGAAACGCGACAAAGCGAGCGCGCGAAAAGTTGTGCGCATTCGACCGGGCACAAAATCGGTCGTGCTCGGTGTAACGGGATCGATTGCTGCGTACAAGTCGGCTGAGCTCACGAGTTTGCTGGTCAAACAAGGCCACGAAGTTTTTGTCGTCATGACACAGGACGCGACTGAATTTATTTCTCCGCTCACTTTGCAAACGCTTTCGAAGAATCCGGTGACCACCAGCTTCTTCGATGAAAAGGAAAGTTGGCGACCCGGACAGATCGAGCTCGCCGATCGCGCGAACCTGCTGCTGATCGCGCCTGCGACAGCGCACATCATCGCCGAACTCGCGCACGGACTGGCTCATCATCCGCTCGCCGCCATCGCTCTCGCAACCCGCGCTCCGATTTTGATCGCGCCAGCCATGAATGGAAAAATGTGGGACCATCCTGCTACTGTCGAGAACGTGGAAAAACTGAAAGCGCGCGGCGTTGAATTTATCGGACCGGAGGAAGGAATGCTCGCCTGCGGCTACGAAGGCGTTGGCAGACTTTGGAAAGTGAACGACATCGCGTTCCGCGCAGAGTTCCTGCTCGCGCGCCAGGATAATTTGATCGCGTGAGATTCCTCGTCACGGCTGGGCCCACGCGCGAGCCGATCGATCCGGTTCGTTACATTTCGAATCGCTCATCCGGGAAAATGGGTTATGCCATCGCCGAAGCGGTGCTAGCTGAAGGACACGATGTCACGTTGATTTCAGGTCCGGTGAATGTCGCCCCTCCGCACGACGCAAGACTGATTTCTGTTTCGACCAGCGACCAAATGTTCGAAGCGGTGCATCAGCATGTGGACAAATGCGACATATGCGTCTTGTGCGCCGCCGTGGCTGATTACAAGCCGGCACATGTTTCGTCGAACAAAATCAAAAAGCAGAGCGAGAAGTTTTCGCTCGAACTAGTTCCCACGCGCGACATTCTTACTTCGTTAGGCCAACGGCAGGACCGACAATTTGTTCTCGTCGGTTTTGCTGCGGAAACAGATCACCTGGAAGAAAACGCCACCAAAAAGCTGCGCGCAAAAAATTGCGACATCATCGTCGCAAACGATGTGAGCGATGCAAATTCGGGACTGGAAAGCGACGTGAATGAAGTCACGATTTTATTTCGAAACGGCGAAAAAAAGAAAATTTCGCGTGCGCAAAAAAAATTTATCGCGCATGAGCTCGTAAAAATATTTTCACATTTCGCAACAAAAATGTTTGACAAAAAAAATGTGACGATTAACTGAACTCGTTTAAGTGAAGTCATTCCCAACTCTTCACAGAGTTCCGCGCGTGTTGCGGATGAAAGGGGGGAATTAGTCGATGGCGAAGAAGAAAAAAGCAGCAAAGAAAAAATCAGCGAAGAAAAAGAGGCATTAACGCCCCACGCTTGATTAAACGACTCCGGAATGCTTTCGGAGTCACAACCCTAACTTCAACCCGGGAGGAGAATTTATTTTTCCTCCCGGTTTTTTTGCTTTGTCATGTTGAGCGGAGCGAAACATCTCGGTTTATTCCCATGAGCGATCGGCACAGAAAGCCAGAGATTCTTCGCTTCGCTCAGAATGACAATATATGAAGCATTATCTCGATGCGGCTGAAAAGGCCGCGCGCGCAGCTGGAAAATTGCTTCGCAAGAATTTTAGACGTCCGCAGCGGGTGAATGCCGTCGCCGCGCACGATATCAAACTGGAGATCGATGTTCAGGCACAGGAGTTGATTACCAAACTGCTGCTTAAAGAATTTCCAAAGCACGCGCTTTACGGCGAAGAAGGAGTCGTGGGCGATCAATCCAGCGAGCACCAATGGGTGGTCGATCCGCTTGATGGCACCGTGAATTATTTCTATGGCATTCCGCACTTTTGCGTCTCGATTGCACTTCGCCTCCGCAATGAGGTCATGGTGGGTGTTATCTATGACCCTATTCGCCGGGAGATGTGGAAAGGACAAAAAGGTGAGACCCCAAAATTGAATGGCGCTCCCTTTCACGTGAGCGAGCGTGCAGATCTTGCTGAAGCTATTGTCTCCATTGGGCTCGCGAAAACCGCCGAAACGATCAACACAAATTTTCCGTTGCTCCAGCAAATGATTCATCGCGTGCGCAAATGCCGGGTACTCGGCAGCGCGGCGCTGGACCTGGCTTACGTCGCCTGCGGACGGCTCGACGCTTATATCGAGCAGGGAATCAGCCTGTGGGACATCGCGGCCGGCTGGCTCCTGGTTGAAAACGCCGGAGGAACTGTCGATCTTCGCCCACGCGAGGACATGAAAGATAAATACAGCATCATTGCGTCGAACGGCGTTATCGATCTGAAACTGTGATGGCCATGAGCGTTCGATGCGGAATTGGCTACGACGTGCACCGGCTTGTTGAAGGCCGGAAACTGATCCTCGGCGGCGTCGAGATTGCGCACTCGCGCGGATTGGAGGGGCATTCCGACGCAGACGTCTTGTCTCACGCGATTGCCGATGCGTTGCTGGGCGCGATTGGTGCCGGCGATATCGGCCAACATTTCCCGAACACAGACGAATCAATTCGCGGCATTAACAGCATCGAGATTTTGAAACGCGTGAACAAATTGCTTACAGAAAACAAAGCCCGCGCGCTCAACATCGACGCAACAATCATCGCCGAAGAACCGAAACTCGTGCCGCACGTTGCGACGATGCGAAAAATAATCGCGGACGCGATTGGTGTTTCGGACTCAAACATCAGCATCAAAGCGACCACAAATGAAAAGCTCGGGCCCATCGGCCGCGGCGAGGGAATTGCCGCGATGGCGGTGGCGACGGTGGAGGTAGGGCGGGACCGCCGGGCGCGCCGTAAGCGCAGCAGACCGCCCAGCGGTCCGTCCCTACCAAGCTAATGGCGTTGCGCTTTTTTAACACTTACTCGCGCAAGATCGAAGAATTCGAGCCGCGCGATGCGGCGGCGCGCGCAATCGGCATCTACACCTGTGGGCCGACCGTCTACAGCCGCGCACACATCGGGAATTTTCGCGCCTACATCTTCGAAGATCTGCTTCAACGCCATCTGGAGCTGCGCGGTTACAAGGTGCATCGGGTGATGAACATCACCGACGTCGACGACAAGACGATTCGCGGCGCGCGCGAAGCCAAAGTACCGCTGTCGAAGTTCACCGAACAATTCAAAAAGGCGTTCTTTGAAGATGCCGAAACGTTGCGGATCAAAAGCGCAGATGAATTCCCCGCCGCCACCGACCAGCGTTACGTCGACCGGATGATCGCGATGATTAAAGAGCTCATCGCACACGGTCTGGCTTATCAGGCGGACGACAAATCTGTTTATTTTCGCATCAACAAATTTCCGAACTACGGCAAGCTTGCGCACTTCGATCTCACGCAATTGCAATCGACCGGCCGCGTAAAGCATGACGAATACGACAAGGAACACATCGGTGATTTCGCGCTGTGGAAGGCGTGGGATGAGGAAGACGGCGACGTAAAATGGGATTCTCCATGGGGACCGGGCAGGCCCGGCTGGCACATCGAATGCAGCGCGATGGCAACAGCATTGTTAGGTGATCAGATCGACATCCATTGTGGTGGTGTCGATAACATTTTCCCGCATCATGAAGCGGAGATCGCACAAAGCGAAGGAGTGACGGGAAAGAAATTCGTCCATTACTGGCTGCATTGCGCGCACTTGCTGGTCGACGGCCAGAAGATGGCGAAGTCGTTGGGCAATTTTTACATTGTCCCAGACGTTCTCGCAAAGGGTTACACCGGACGCGAGCTTCGTTACGCGCTGCTCCGCGTGCACTATCGGGTGCCGCTCAATTTCACCTGGGAGGGAATGAAAGAGGCTAGAGAGTCGTTAGGCCGAATTGATGAATGGCTCGCACGGCTGCGAGAAGTCGCAGAAAGGGGAAACGCTCAACGCCCAACGCCGAACGTCCAACGTCCAATTCAACCCGATTTCGAGAATGCGCTCGATGATGATCTGAACATTTCCGCGGCGCTTGGATTCCTGTTTGAATCGATTCGCGAAACCAATCGTGTGATGGATGAAAACAAGCTCGATGCCGCCTCGGCAACGGCATGGCTGGATTGGTGGAAACGAATCAACACAGTCCTCGGGCTCGAATCCGAGACGAAAATGATGGTTCCTGAAGACGTAGCGCAGCTAGCGAAGGAACGTGAGAAAGCGCGATGCGAAAAAAATTGGAAGGGAAGCGACGAACTGCGAGATCGAATTTCCGCGCTCGGCTGGGACGTGCGCGACACGAAAGACGGCCAAAAACTTACACTGCGTGCGAGATCGTGATCTGGAGCACAGGCTGCCAGCCTATATGTCTGGGCAGCTTGCCGAGACCGGGAGATCGGCGTTCACTCGGAATTGCATGTGCAAAATGTTGCCGGTAGAGCTGCCGGAAATTATAGGCTGGCAGCCTGTGCTCCTCGGAATTTCCGCTCGCAACTCTAAGAGTGATTGATCATCTTGAGCACTGAAATGTTTGCGCCCACCGATTTTCTTAATCTCGAACACACGGCTCATCCGAAGTTGTTCGAAAACCAGAATTACGTCTGGGACGCGCTCAAACAAATCGCCAGTTACCTGCAATTTCGTCTCAAGCCTGCAATTTTGGGCGACCTGATGGGTAAACCGTTTATCAGCAACCACGTTTTCATCGGCAGAGGAACCGTCGTCGAACAGGGCGCAGTCTTGAAAGGCCCGGCGTGGATCGGCGAAAACTGCCACGTTCGGACCGGTTGTTACGTGCGCGAAAACGTGATTGTCGGCAATGGCGTAGTCATGGGAAACTCCTGTGAATTCAAAAATTCCATCCTATTCGATGACGTGCAGGTGCCGCACTTCAATTACGTGGGTGATTCAATCATTGGTCATCACGCGCATCTGGGCGCAGGCGTGATTCTCTCCAACGTAAAGCTCGATCACGCCGAAATCGCGGTCGTAACGCCCGATGGCCAAATTCCGACGGGCCTCAGAAAATTCGGCGCAATCGTTGGCGATAGAACGGAGATCGGCTGCAACGCAGTGATCAATCCCGGCTCGGTTATCGGTCGCGATTGCATGATTTATCCAAGCGTAAACTTTCGCGGCGTCCTCCCTCCCGAGAGTGTGGTTAAGTTGCGACAAGAACTGCAGGTCGTTGAACAACGCGATCGTTAGGCTAAGAGATCAACCACGGATGGGGGGGGATTCGAACCCCCGGTGCCTTTCGGCACACACGCTTTCCAGGCGTGCACAATAGACCGCTCTGTCACCCATCCCATTTAATCCTTGCTCGTGATCGTAATCGTAATCGTGGGTAGTTCGAATTCGATCGCGAGCACGATTATGAGCATGAGCACGAGTAAGAATTACAGCTGCAGCCGCCGGAATAATTCGTCGAGCGGCAATTGGATTCCAATGTAAAATTCGCCGAAGTCGGCGTACTCGGCACTGACCGGATCGAAACGCATTTTGTAAACGATCGCCTTGATCTGAAACGTATCGCGCGCAAACAGAGTCACGCCCCATTCTGCATCGTCGAGGCCGGTTGACCCGGTGATGAGCTGTTTCACTTTCCCGGCGAACTCGCGCCCGACCGTGGCGTGTCCTTTCATCAGTTTGCTGCGCTCATCATACGGCAGCGCGTACCAATTCCGCTGTTCGCCGCGGCGTTTGCTCATGTTATAAAAGCAAACGATCGGCCAGTCGGGCAGCGTGGGATAAACGCGCTCCTGCCGGTAATGTTTGATCCGCTCGCGAAATGTCGCGATGGCTTGATCGAATTTTACAGGATCTTTCCGAACACTGGACTCAAGCGTCTTTGCGTATTCATCTTCGCTCGTAACGTATTCGCTCTCCTCGGTAAGCGACAAATAACTGTAAACTGGGGTCAGCATGTCCGCGCCTAACGAGATCGACAGCCGCTTCTCGATCTTGTTGGCATTATGCAGGTCGGGCGTGATTAACATGAAACCAATATCTGCTTTCGGCGTGACCATGCCGAGTGTAAGCAATTGCGTCGAGTCCATCGCGCGCACTTCCTGAACCAGCGAGGACAGATCTGTTTTTGCAGCATTTTGTTCCTCGCGGCTCAGCAATTGCCATTGGCCGTACTCGATCCGGTAAAACAAATGCAGACAATGCCAGCCTTCTTCGGGAACCAACGCGGTGTTTTTATCGGTCATCGCGGTTAGTGTCGGACCCAGGAACTCGTGGTCAAGCAGTGTTGTAGCCGCGGCGCTGCGTCGCCGTGTCGGCCCAACGCGATTCACGCCTCGACACAGCGAGGCGGCTCCAACAAATCTAATGCGCGGGCGTTGCCGTTTTTGGCAAATGCGCCATGCAATACTCTTCGCCATCGCGCGCAACGCGAAAATCGAGATTCGGATCGCTCAATTCGGTGGCGCCGCACACTGCGCATTTGTGAAGCGGTTCAGCTTCGCTTCGAGAACTCTGCGCATAGCGCTTCCTTCGCGCCGAGACCTCTCCGCGATGGCGAGCATCGTGAATGATTTCCGGTCCAAAAAAGATCACATAATTGGCCAAGGCAGCCACCAGCGCCATACGATAGGAATTCGTGCCGACAACAAAGCCAAACAGAAGGAACGCTGCTGAGACCCAGGCGATCCATTTGATTTTCGCCGGCAAAACAAAAAATAGATAGATCACCTGATCGGGATAGAATCGCGCGAAAGCAAAAAATAACGACGTGTACAACATGGAGTTGGAAAAACGCGCGCCGAAGAAAAATGCGGCCACTGTGGTGCCGATCATTCCGACAATGAAATAAAGCGTTAGGCGAAACGCTCCCCATGCCTGCTCAAGGCCTTCACCGATAAACCAGAGAAACCAAAGCAGAAGGAAGACCCACAAGAAACTGTCGGTCTGTGGAAGAAAAATATAGGTAATCAGTCGCCAGATTTCGCCATGACGAATCCGCGCCGGGTCGAGGTCAAGAGTGAACCGAAAAGCAGGGCTCAAACGGACCAACAAAAAAACGAGTCCGTTAAAAACAACCACGATTCGCATCAACCCGGGAATACCGAGAAAACCGAAGCGGCGTTCGAGTTTGTCGAGCAGAGACATCTTTGGCCGACAGTAGCGCAACAATTCCTCACCTCAATCCTCTCCCTTTCCAAAACGGAGAGACGGACGACGCACACGCATCCGCGGAAAATGCTCATGCGAGGAACTTATCCTCTCCTCCTCGACCGAGGAGAGGATAAAGGTGAGGAGTCGAAATCCTGCTCAATCAATGATTATGCGGACGCTTGCACCACGTTTGTCCGAGTCTAGGCTTGGCGCGTGAGCGAAACTCCGCCCAAAAAAACACCGCTGTATGACGAACATGTTCGACTAGGCGCGAGGATGGTTCCTTTTGCAGGGTGGCTCATGCCGGTGCAATACGCGAGCATCGTCGAGGAACATCAAGCCGTGCGAAATAATATCGGCATCTTCGATATTTCACACATGGGTCAGTTAATCGTAGACGGGACGGGCGCGCGCCAATGGCTCAACGCGATGCTCACAAACAACGTCGGGAAACTCGACGTCGGAACCGGTCAATACACGTTTTTGCTGAACGAGCGTGGCGGCATCATTGATGACCTCATCGTTTATCGTTTTGGCGAACAGAAGTTTCTATTGGTCGTGAATGCGGCGCGCTCAGACGAAGATTTCGCTTGGTTGCAAAAACACGAGGTAGGGCATGCCTCCGGCTTGCCTCATCCCAGCGGTCGCGAGCCAGAGGCATGCGCTACAATGCTCACAAATCGAAGCGCAGATTTTGGCGGAGTCGCCATTCAAGGTCCGCGGATCGCCGAGCTGTTTCATGCGCTGTTTGGCCGGGAAATCGATCTCCCCCCGCGAAATTCTATCGCCGATTTTCCATTCGATGGGTCGACTGTTTCCGTCGCCCGCACTGGTTACACCGGTGAGGACGGCATTGAGGTTTTTTTTCGCACACTAGATGCGGTAAAGTTTTGGAACGCCGCGCTTGAAAAAGGTAAGCCGTTCGGAATCAAACCATGTGGTCTCGGCGCGCGCGACACGTTGCGCCTGGAAATGTGCTATCCCCTGAACGGCTCCGATTTATCGCCAGAACGAAATCCGATCGAGGCGGGATTGGGATTCTTCGTCGATCTGACAAAACCACAGTTCATCGGACGCGATGTGTTGCTCGAAACAAAAGAAAAAGGGCCGCGCGAAAAGCTTGTGCCGTTTCGAATGAAAGAAAAAGGACCGCCACCACGACCGCATTATGCAGTGTTCGAGAATGGAGAACGCATCGGCGAAGTCACCAGTGGCACGCTTTCTCCGAGCTTGAACTGGGGTGTAGGAATGGCGTATGTCTCGACGGCGCGCGCGAAAATTGGCGCGCGGATCGACATTGAAATTCGCGGACAAAAGTTTCCAGCCACCATAGAAAAGAAACCGCTCTACAAAAAATCATGAATGTCCCAGACGACCTGCTCTACACCGAATCGCACGAATGGCTTAAAAGCGAAGGCGACAAAGTTCGTGTCGGCATCACCGACCACGCACAATCTGAATTGACCGACGTGGTTTACGTCGAGCTACCGAAGATAGATCGGCAGGCGAACGCCAAGGAAGCGATCGCGGTTGTCGAATCCGTGAAAGCCGCCAGCGACATTTACGCGCCGGTGAAAGGAACGGTCGTCGAAGTAAATAAAGCGCTCGAAGCGGACCCGGGCCTGATCAACCGGGAACCGTATGGCCAGGGCTGGATTTTCGTTCTCAAGCTCGACAACGCCGACGATCTCAAGCAATTGAAAGACGCCGAAGCCTACAAAAAGCAGATCGGCTAACTCCGCCGTGCATGGCGGCCCGCCTTGCTCGCTTGCGTAGTCCACGCAGTTCTTGGCCTTTTACCCGGACTGAATGGGATCCTGCTGCGATGAAGGTCAAATACTTCAAATCACCTGCGGAATTTCGGAGATGGCTGGAAAAGAATCACGCGACCACGCAAGAACTATGGGTTGGTTATTACAAGAAGAGCTCCAAGCAACCGAGCATTACCTGGCCAGAATCCGTAGATGAAGCGCTCTGTTTTGGCTGGATCGATGGGATTCGTAAGAGCGTCGACGATTCTCGCTACACAAGTCGCTTCACCCCGCGGAGACGGGGAAGCATTTGGAGCGCGATCAACATCAAGCGCGCACAGGAGCTAAGCGATAAAGGTTTGATGCACCCTGCGGGGATGGCTGCGTTCAATGCGCGGAAGGAAAACAAGTCAGGCATCTATTCCTACGAACAAAGGAGCGCCAATCTCGATGGGCCTTACGAGAAAAAGCTGCGGCAAAACAAAGCCGCATGGGATTTCTTTTATGCTCAGCCGCCCTCGTATCGAAAAGCAATCGGGTGGTGGATCGTGAGTGCAAAGCAGGAGGCGACGCGACTAAAGCGATTGGAAAAGCTGATCGAAGAATCCGCGAACAGGAAACGCCTGTTTTAGAAGCGGATCGTTAACTTTTCTTAATAGCGAAGCCGATATAACCCCAGCGGCCCCATTCGTAATGCGATGTCCACTGCGCATCGCGGCGTCCGGTTTTCTTATCGTGCGCGTAAGTCTCAGCTACGAATTCGGGAAACGCCGCATTCATCTGCACGTCGTGCGACACCAGCAATCCGCCGTCGCGCAGCCGGGGCCAAAATTGGTGAAACTCCCAGAGCATATGCCGGTAGCTGTGCGAGCTGTCGTGCAGAAACATGTCGATGGATGACGGAAGCTCGTTGCGCCTGAGAAAATCTTCGATTCTGCCGCGCATCGGCACGAAACTGCTTGAGACGGATCGCAGTTCATCTGGAATTAAAGCGCCTTGTTCGCATTCCTGGCTCAATTCAATGCTGTGCAATTTCGCCGTGGTGAGCCCTTCATCTGCCAGCGCTTTCAAAATAAACGCCGATGACATTCCAACATATCCACCGGACTCCACGACCACCGTCGGCCGGAGCCATCTCGTCAATCCATAAAGCGTTGCACAATCGATCGCTCCCATCGCCCCTTCGCTACCGTATGCGTCCCGCCGCCGGATCATATCAGCCGTGAAATCGCTTGCCCGGATTTCAGCAGCGAAACGCGAGATCGTGTCCCACATCCCATAAAAAGACGGGCTTTGGATCTGAGATTCCTGTTTGGCTATCGCACGCCGGGGCCACTGAAATTTGCGCATTGTTATATGAAAGCGAAAACATTCGCTGAACTCTCAATCGAGGCGAATCCTTATTTGTTACCTCCCTTTAAGCGCGCATTACGAATGGATTGGAGAGCGCACGCGCCCAACCCATTTGCTTGTGTTCCAGTTAAGTCCCCCTTTTCTCATGGCTAAGCTGTGCTTAATTCCTCCGTTTTCCCCATGAGCAGCAAACCGAAGCCGCGTGAAGCGGAGCCAAACTTTGAGGGCGCGATGGATCGGCTCGAAAAAATTGTCGAGCAAATGGAATCCGGCAAGCTCCCGCTCGAGGATCTCATCGTGCGCTATGAAGAGGGAATGAACCTGGTAAAAGTTTGCCAGGAACGACTTGCGAAAGCCGAGCAAAAGATCGAAATCATCGCTCGCAATAGTGCAGGAAAAGCGATAGTTAAGGATTTCGAGCCCACACCGGAACCGGTTGCTCCGACCGAAGGTGTCGATGAATCCGAAAGCACAACTGATGAAATCAAGCTCTTCTGACTCGTCTCAGACGTCTGAGGCGACCACAGCCCCACGGCGTCTGCTCGACGGGATCCGATCGCCCGCCGACATTAAAGCTCTCCGCGAACAGGACCTACCTCAGCTCGCACAGGAAGTGCGGGAAGAACTCATCAAAGTACTTTCGCAAACCGGAGGGCATCTGGGCCCGAATCTCGGCGTCGTCGAGCTAACGATTGCGTTGCATCGGGTCTTTGACACCCCGCGCGATCGATTCCTGATGGACGTCAGTCATCAAGGGTACGTGCACAAAATATTTACCGGTCGCCTCGATCGTTTCAATACGATGCGCCAATTCGGCGGGCTCAACGGTTTCCTTTTGCGCACCGAAAGTGAACACGATTGCTACGGTGCCGGTCATGCGGGGACGGCGCTCTCGGCAGGCCTGGGCATGGCGGTCGGACGCGATCTCCGCGGTGGCGATGAGAACATCGTCGTGGTAGCAGGCGACGCCGCATTGACCTGCGGGATCAGCTACGAAGCGCTCAACAACGTAAAAGCGCACACCAAACGTTTCATCGTCGTGCTGAACGACAATGAGTGGTCGATCGCAAAAAACGTCGGCGCGATTGCAAACTACCTGAACAGCATCGTGACGAATCCGACTTACGCGCATCTGCACGACAAGGCACGCGATTTCATCCAAGCGATTCTTGGAAAAACGGGCGTGCACCTCGCCCACAAAGTGGAGGAAAGCGTCAAAGGCTTGCTCGTGCCGAGTGTCATCTTCGAGGAGCTGGGGTTGCGTTATTACGGCCCAATTGACGGGCACGATATTCCGTTGCTGATCCGGACATTCGAATTTCTGAAGACGCAGGAAGAGCCGGTGTTGCTGCACATTCTCACCAAGAAAGGCAAGGGATACGCCCCGGCGCTGAAGCAACCGGATAAATTCCACGGTCTCGGCAAATACAAGATTGAGAGCGGCGAGACTGCGCCGACTCCAACGCCCACCTATTCGGAAATTTTCGGCAAAACGCTGGCGAAATTCGCGGATACGAATCAGAAGCTCGTTGCCATCACCGCGGCGATGCCAAGCGGGACCGGTCTTTCGCATTTCGTTAAGGCCCACCCCGGCCGCTACTTCGACGTCGGCATCGCGGAGGAGCACGCCACACTTTTCGCCTGCGGGTTGGCAACGCAGGGATTGCAGCCATTCCTCGCCATCTACTCCACGTTTTTCCAGCGCGCCTATGACATGGCGATTCACGACATCGCCATCCAGAACCTGAATGTAAAGTTGTGCATGGACCGCGCCGGATTAAGCGGTGACGACGGCCCAACGCATCACGGCTTGTTCGATATTGGCTATCTGCGACACATCCCGAATTGGGTGCACATGCAGCCGAAGGACGAGGACGAGTTCGTCGACATGCTTTGGACTATGGCGCACTACAACTCCGGTCCTATCGCCATTCGTTATCCGAGAGGCTCGGGGACCGGCGCTAAAGTCAAACCGGAGCCGAAGCTTCTCGAGATCGGCAAGGCGGAGGTCGTACAACACGGGCGCGATGTGGCGATCTTCGGACTTGGCAACATGTTTGAAGTAGCCCAAGAAGCCGCGCGAAAACTTGAGGAGAAAGGAATTTCCGTCGCGCTCATCAATCCGCGCTGGATCAAACCAATGGATACCGGCACGCTCGAATTCTTTGCGCGCAGCGTGGAAGTCGTTTGCACGATTGAAGATCACGTGTTGCACAACGGTTTTGGCTGCGCAGTCATGGAACATCTGCACTCGCAGATGATTAACACGCCAGTGGTGCGCATCGGCTGGCCCGATCAATTCATCGAGCACGGCGCCGTTCCAATCCTGCGCAAGAAACACGGCATCACAGCCGACGCGTTAGTAGAAAAAGTTCTGCCGCTGCTGCAGAAGAAGTCGAAGCTTAAGCCCTCTGTGGCTTGAAGCTTGTCGTTAGAGTTAGAGAACGCATTCCCGATCGAATTCTAAAAGCGAAGGGCGCCTTCGTTTCCGAAAGCGCCCTTCATAGTTTCGATGGCGATAAGCCAAATTCTGTACGGTCGCCGTGGCGACCGTGATGATCATTTATCTCTCCCAGATTTCTCTGGGAGCCCGGCGAATTTTCATTCGCCGTGATGCGACGATACCCGAGGATCAATCGGGCCGGCTGCCCTTCCTCTGTTTTGTCTTGCACCGCATGGGGTTTTTCATGCCTCGCGAATTGCTTCGCGAGCGGTGAGCTTTTACCTCGCCTTTTCACCCTTACCTGTAATTTGTTGCCAAAGAACCGGCGGTATCTTTTCTGTGACACTCTCCGTCACCGCAGTTTTTCAACTGCGGCGCCCGCGTGTTTTACGCGGCATGCCGCCGTATGGTGTTCGGACTTTCCTCCAGCAAGTCCCGCCAAAGCGAAACTCACCAGCGATCATCTGCCATCGGTCAGCAATTTAGCATAATTTCCCGCACGGAAAAACCGAATCAAATGTGAATGAAAATGTTAAAAGTCTTGGTGCGCTCACCTACTGCACAATCAGCGTTAGATCGTTGCCGTCGCCACCTTCGTAGCTGACCGCGTAAGTGTTGCCGAACTTGGTGAAGGTCTGGCCGTCACGCAGATTCAAAAAAGTACCAGAGATGAGTGAGTTCGAGGTATTATCGATAAGCGTGAAAACGGTTCCGTGAGCGACGGTTCCGTGTGGAAAATGAGTGAAAAAGATACTCGCGCCGCTGCCGAGTGTGACACCCCGGGCCACCACCTTTGAAGCAGTCGCTCTATTGATCGCCACTTCGAAAGTTCCACTGTTTATTGTTAGCGTTTCTTGAATTGTGAGAGTGCCGGGCGCGGCGAAACCCAATCGGCCTGGCGACAAAAACGTGCTGATAAATTGCCCATTGTTCGTGTCGGTGATGGTGACCGGTCCCGCGATGGTGCCAATGCCGCGCAGAGCCCCGCCGAGTACCGAAACCGGCCCCGACCCGGTGCCGGACCCGCTGGCATTATCGATTTCTAACGTCGCCTGACCGCGGTTAGTCGCGCTGCCTTCAAGCGTAGTCCCGCCCGTATACGTGTTCGCATTGGTCAGCACGAGGCTATCGAGACCCGTTTTAGTCAAAGAACCGCCGCTGAAGCCTTCGCCGTCGACAATGGTACCGGCGAAAGTGGTGCTCAGTTTGTTGCTCCCGACGCTCAAATTTTTTGATCCAAGAACAACCACGCCGTCCCCCTCAAGCGAACCGATCGCAACGCCGGTGGTGTTCATTTCGCTAATGTCCAGGCTGCCATTGCCCAGCACTTCTACTCGCGTTTTGCCGCCGCGCGAATGATCGGTGAACTGGATGCGGCCACCGCCACCTCCATTCAAGCCCGCGGTTGCGGTCAAGGTCGAAGTAACCGCGCTCGAGACGTTTTCGAATCGGACTCGGGCACCGAGACCTCCGCTAACTGTTCCGCCGTTGGCCGTGAAGGTGGCGTTTCCAGCGTCAGAATTGTTTATGAAAGCAACGATTCCACCCTGCGAAGGGTTGGCCGCTCCGCCGTTGATGACAAATGTGCTGTCACCCGCAGTTGATTGACCAAAAAAGAACACTTCTCCATCTCCCACTATCTGATCGCGTGTTGCTTGGATGACGAAGCTGCCATGATCTGCTGTGGAGGTGTCAAAAAACGCGATGACGCCCGAATGGCTCAGGTTTACTTCGATCAAAAAGGAAGTGTCTTCTCCAGCGGTGGCACTATTCTCAAAATCGAGCGTCGACAAAATCTGCCAGTTCTGGATTTCGGCCGAATCGTTTCTGATCCCCGTCCCGGTTACCGCCATTTCGTCGCTCGGGCCAACCGTAATGGTGAAAACGCTCGCGCCGGCGTCGAAGACGATCCCATTGACCTCCACGCCGCTGGAAAGAACCACATTTGTCATGTTCGACGCCGCGAACGTCGCGATATCGGATGGTCCATTTGGCACGGTATTTGGAGTCCAGTTTGCAGCCGTGTTCCAGTCGCCAGAGCTGGGATTCATTTTCCATGTGGCGCTGTCAGCCAATGCGGATGTTGCGAACGCGAATGTGAGCAGCACGAATGCTGCAATGGATCGGTAAGAAATGATAAGAGAATAAGTAGTTTTGCGGACAAGCGTGACGGAGAAGCAACGCATAGTTGAACCGGATTTCAGTATTACATCGCACCAGCAGCAGGATTTTGGTCGTCAATTTCTGGTGGCACTGCCGCATTCCAAAACGCAGCGCGCTGTGATAACAGACGCCGCCTCAAAGCGGAGATGGCACCGTGATGAAGAAAATGGCGATCATCACCAGCGCGATAAAAAGTTTGCCAATCATTGCGCCGAGATTTCCGAGCAAGCTCCCCCATCCGGCCCGGCCGGCGTCGATCATTCGCTTACCAGCGATGAATTCACCGCCGACCGCGCCAATCACCGGACCCACGAACAGACCGGCGATCCCGAAGAAGACGCCAATGAGGGCTCCACGGAGAGCACCGAACATTCCCCACTTTGTGGCTCCGAAATATCGCGCACCGAAGTAGCCGCTGAGAAAATCGAGCGCGTACGACACCGCGGTCAACACCACCAGGACGGCGATCGTGCCCCAGCTGATGCTTTTCGCGGGGCCAAGCATCATTCGATGAAGGAGCGTGCCAGCGAGAATGATAATTGTCCCCGGAAACACAGGCAGCACCGTCCCAATCAAGCCGATTGCGAACAGGATGACTGCGACCGACCACCAGAAAAGTTCCATTTTTGGGTGTTGAATAGTTAAAGTGTTAGAGCGGCCAACCGTAAGTATCGTGTCATTCTGAGCGAAGCGAAGAATCTCTGGCCGTTTCCTCCGGCAGCATTCACATAAAAATCAGAGATGTTTCGCTTTGCTCAACATGACAGGACGAGCGCTCCGCGCTCTAACGAAGGCTTTGACCCAGCCACCTCGATTCCTATAGTGAAAGTCCCCCCATGTTAAACCCAGACTCGAGGACCCATTTATGCCAATTGCTGTCGGAACTAAAGCGCCAGATTTCACCTTATCGACCAAGACTGCCGACGGGCCCAAGCAAATTAAATTGAGCGACAATTTCGGAAAGAAAAACATACTTCTGCTCTTCTTTCCCATGGCCTTCACAGGGACATGCACTACCGAAATGTGTGAGGTCAGCGCGGGCATGAACGCTTACTCCGATTTGAACGCTGTCGTTTACGGAATCAGCGGCGATAACCCTTTTGCGCAGGAAGCATGGGCGCAAAAAGAGAAAATCACTGTGCCACTGCTAAGCGATTATGATCACAAAATCGCGAAGGAATACGGCGTGATGTACGACTCGTTCCTGCCGCAAATGAATCTCGGCATGGGGGGCGTGCCCAAACGATCCGCGTTCGTCATCGATAAGAATGGCGTGATTCAGTACGTCGAGAGCAATGATGACGCAAGAGAGCTGCCCAATTTCGAAAAGATCAAAGCGAAGTTGGCGGAGCTGAAGTAATTTCTGTCATGTCGAGCGAAGTCGAGACATCTCTTGATTCCAGAGATTCCTCGACTTCGCTCGGAGTGACAACAAATGATGAACGACGAATTTAAAACGCTGAGAGAATTTGATGCCGGCAAAGGGCGCGAAGCGTTTTTCTGTTCGCTTCCGGCCCTCGAAGAACAAGGCATTGGGAAAATATCGCGGTTGCCGGTAAGCATCCGAATTGTTCTTGAATCAGTGCTGCGGAATTGCGACGGCCAAAAAGTCCGGCGCAAAGATGTCGAAGCACTGGCAAATTG
>Ga0209577_10002182_pt1 | contig 19006 bp, 17 predicted proteins | sample GraSoiAngelo_109_FD_185874 | JGI IMG/M metagenome (GOLD analysis project Ga0209577, IMG submission 185874) | Grasslands soil microbial communities from the Angelo Coastal Reserve, California, USA - 14_0903_12_20cm (SPAdes) (version 2) | ecosystem: Environmental > Terrestrial > Soil > Grasslands...
CGGGGCGCTGCTGTCGCCCACCGATCCCGTCCTGTCGTCCAACGTCGTCACCAACCCCCGGGTGCCGCGGATCGTCAGGCATTCGCTCAACCTCGAGTCCGGTCTCAACGACGGTCTCGCGCTGCCCGCGGTACTGGCCCTGGCCGCGGCGCTCGACGCCCGCGGCGGTCACTTCACCTGGTGGCGATTCGTGCTGGAGGACCTGTCGATCGGCCTGGCCTCGGGCGTGGTCGTCGGCTTCGCGGCCGCGCGTCTCCTGCCGCTCCGCCGCGCGCTCGGTGCCGAGGTCACCGCCCACCAGAAGTCGATGTACGCGCTCGGCGCGGCGTTTGTCGCCTACGGAGTCGCCGTCCTACCACCGCGCGGAAACGGGTTGATCGCGACGTTCGTGGCCGCGATCGTGCTCGGGATCATGCGGCCCGACGTGCGCGGTTCCTTCGTGGCGCGGGCCGAGGACATCGTGGAGGTCGTGAAGCTGGGGATCTTCGTCCTGTTCGGGGCGCTCCTGACGTTCCATGGCCTGTTCCAGGACGGGCTTGCCGCCGTCGGGATCGCAGCGTTCACGCTCCTCGTCGCGCGGCCGACCGCGGTGTTCGCCGCGCTCACCGGGACGAGCGCCGATCTCGGCACGCGTGGCTTCATGGCCTGGTTCGGCCCGAAGGGCGTGGCCACCATGACGTTCGCCCTGCTGCTCCTCTCCCGCCAGATCGAGGACGCCGGGCGGATCTTCAACATCGCGGCGCTCGCCGTGCTCCTCTCGATCCTCGCGCACGGGGCGACCGACGTGGCAGGCGTCGACTGGATCGCGCGGCGGACGGGGCGAGGCGAGGCCGACGACGCGCGGCCCGCTGAGCACGCCGGCTCGCGCGCGCGTGCGCGATGATTGATGCGGCCGCGCTCACGACCTTGCGCCGCGCCGCTCACGAAACCGGGAGGAACGAATTGGAAAGCTGGAACATCCTCGCCCTCGACGTAAAGCCCCACCATCCCGAGGTCCTGCGCTCGGATGGCGAGGCTCGGGTGATCGCGATCCAGCTTCCCGCCGGCGAGGAGCTCCAGGAGCACCAGGTGCACGAGCGGGCGTACCTGCTCGTGGCGGACGGGGAGATCGAGATCGCCGACGGCGGCTCGTCCGAGACCGGCGGTGCCGGGTACATGGCCTGCTTCGACCCCAACGAGCGGCGCAAGGTGCGCGCCAGGTCGGATTCGCGGCTGGTGCTGCTGCTGGCGCCGTGGCCCGGCGAGGGGCATCCCAGCCGGGTTGCGTAAGCCGGGTAGGGTCCGGCGTCCGGTTGCCATAATCGGCGCTGGCCGTGGACCCTGCTCGCAAGCGAAAGATCCGGATGATCGTGGCCCTCTCCGCCGCGCTGCTGCTCGCGGGCGCGCTCGTGTGGACGAGCTTCGGCAGCGCGACCGAGGCGACGACCCCGTCGCAGGCCCTGCGTACGCCGCCGGGGCGGTCGATCCAGATCACCGGCAAGGTGGTGCCAGGCTCGATCGGCCACGAGGGCCGGGCGTTGCGCTTTCGGGTACGCGACCGCAACGGCACGACTTCGGTACCGGTCGTCTACAGCGGCGCGGTGCCCGATCCGTTCCGCGACGGGCGCGAGGTGATCGTCTCCGGCACGATGCGCGACGGCACGTTCGTGGGCCAGCGCGACAGCCTGGTCACGAAGTGCCCGTCGAAGTTCCAGAGCAAGCCGGGCGGGAAGACGCTCTAGGCCAGTGACCGGCGCGGTCGGCGATGCGTGCCTCGTGGTGGGGCTGGGCGCGGCGCTCTACGCCGTGGGCGCCGCTGTCTACGGGGCGCGGTCAGGACGGCGCGAGTACGTGACCTCGGCCCGCCGGGCGATGTACTGCCTGGCCGGGCTCCTCACGATCGCGATGGTGATGCTCGAGTCCGCCTACCTGCGGACCGACCTCTCCTACAAGCTCGTCGCCCAGAACTCGTCGACCGACACGCCCACCTTTTACAAGCTCACTGCGATGTGGTCGAGCCAGGAGGGCTCGCTCCTGTTGTGGGCGTTCCTCCTGTCGGTCTACTCGAGCGTCGTCCTCTTCGTGACCCGGCGCAAGCTGCGCGAGATCGTGCCGTGGGCCACGGCCGTGCTCGGCGTGGTCGCGTCGTTCTTCCTGTCGCTGATGGTGCTGCGGGGGCAGGATCCGTTCGCCATCCTGGCCACTCGGCCGGCGCAGGGCAACGGGCTCGAGCCGCTCCTGCGCCACCCGGCGATGGCCGTCCACCCGCCGATGCTGTACTCGGGCTACGTCGGGTTCTCGATCCCGTTCGCGTTCGCGATCGGGGCGCTGATCACCCGCAGGACGGGCGCCGACTGGATCCGCTCCACCCGCCGGTTCGCGCTCGTGGCCTGGACCTTCCTCGGGTGCGGAATCCTGCTCGGCGCGCTGTGGTCGTACTCGGAGCTCGGCTGGGGCGGCTACTGGGCGTGGGACGCGGTGGAGAACGCATCGCTCATGCCGTGGCTGCTCGGCACCGCGTTCATCCACTCGGTGATGGTCCAGGAGAAGCGGGGCATGCTGAAGCTCTGGAACGCCGCGCTCATCCTGGCCACGTTCACGGCGGCGCTCATCGGCCACGCGTTCGGTGCGTCCACGCTGGGCGTGCCGTTCCTGATCTTCATCGGGATCGTGGCGATCGGCTCGGCGGGCCTCCTGATCTCGCGGCGCGAGTCGCTGCGCTCGGAGGGCCGGCTCGACTCGCTGCTCTCGCGCGAGGCGTTCTTCCTCTTGAACAACCTCGTGCTGGTCACGCTCTGCCTGGTGATCTTCTGGGGCACCTTCTTCCCACTCATCTCGGAGGCGCTGACCGGCACCAAGCGAAGCTTCGGCCCGCCGCTGTTCGACCGCTGGACGGTCCCGCTCGCGCTGGTGCTGGTGCTGCTCGCGGGGGTGGGGCCGCTGCTCACCTGGCGCCGGGCGACGTCGCTTCCACGCGCGTTCGGTTGGCCGGTGGCGTTCGCGGCCGCGGCGCTGCTCGCGATGCTCGTGGCCACCCCGGCGGCCGGCAGCATCCGCTCGCTGATCATGTTCACGCTGGTCGCGTTCGTGCTGGCGGTGGTGGTCCAGGAGTTCACGCGCGGGGCGCGCGCGCGACGGCTGATGGGGGATGAGTCCTGGCCCGCGGCGGCCCGCTCCCTGGTGGTGCGCAACCGCCGCCGCTACGGCGGCTACATGGTGCACGCCGGGATGGCGATCCTCTTCCTGGGCGTGGCGGCGTCGTCCGGCTTCCACGCCCAGCGCGACGCCCAGCTGCGCGCGGGGCAGTCGGCGAAGATCGACGGCTACACGGTCACCTACCGCCGGCCCACGGCGGCCATCCTGGCCGACCGCGCGGGCACGGGGGCACCGGTATCGCTGGGGGCGGTGCTCGACGTGCGCAAGGGCGACAGGCACTGGGTGATGCGCCCGTCGCGCAACTACTACGAGGCCACCGACGGGTCGGGCGGCGCGTTCGGCCGCTTCTTCACGGGCGAGTCGACGAGTGAGACCGACGTCCGCTGGGGCCTTGGCGGGGACGTCTGGACGGCGGTACAGCCCGACACCTCACGCCTGATGCACCCGATCACCGTGGCCAACAGCAAGTTCTCGAGCGCGCCGCCGCAGATGCAGGCGGTGGTCCTGGCGGCGCTGGTGGAGTCGTATCGCCGCAACCCGCCGCCGGCCACGTTCCGGGTCGTCGTGTCGCCGATGATCGTCTGGATCTGGATCGGCGGGGGAGTGGTCCTGCTCGGATCCCTCACCGCGCTATGGCCCGCCGCCGAAGCGCGCCGCCGCCGCGCGGCGAGCCTGGCGGCGGCGCGGCTGGGCCGCGAGCTCTCGCGCGCCTGACAATCGCGGCGCTGTGTTACCTAGGGGGTCGTATAGGCCACCTAATCAACACAGCGCGATCGCGACGATCCGGTCCGCGCGGGCGGGCTGGAGGTCCGCCGCCGGGATCTCGACGGCGGCGAAGGCGGCGGCACGCAGCGCGGCCTCGAGTTCAGCAGCGGTCCAGCACCGCATGGCGAAATCGAACTCCTCCTCTTTACTGCCCAATCGGATCCGCTCGTGGATCAGCAGGGTGTGAGCTGAGCGCTGCAGCGACGTCTCAGACACAAACTCCAGCCGCCCGCGGGGGGTCGCGACAACGCGCTCGAACACGCGCCCGTCGCGGTACCGCGCGACGGATGCCTCCCAGTCCCGCACGTCGACCACGAGCACCCCGCCCGGCCGAAGCGTGCGCCGGAGGCCGGCAACGACGCCGGCGCGATCCTCCTCAGTGATCACATCGTTGAGCACCCCGCGGCACAGAGCCGCGTCGAATGGCTTCCCTGGGCGCCACGCCCGAAGATCGCCGACCTCGAACCGCGCCCTGGCTCCACGCGCCTCCGCCACCGCGATCAGCTGCGTTGAGCGATCCACGCCCGTCACCCGGAACCCGGCCGCGGCGAGCTCGGCCGCGTAGCGGCCGCTCCCGCACCCGGCGTCGAGCACTGAGGCTCCGTTCCCAACGCGGTCCCGGAGGGCGCGAGCCAAGGCGTCGGGAGCCGGCCCACCGGGGCTCGCAACCACGAGGTCGTACGCCCAAGCGAACGAGTGGTAGAGGGGGCGGCCCGTCACCCGCGGACGGTACCGCGCCTACACTCGGCCGGGGTGGACTACGCGCTCGCGATCGTGGTCTTCGGTCTGGCCGTTGCGTATGTCGTGCTGCGCCCGCTGCTCCGGCCGGCGGGGCGCGAGCCGGCTGATCACCCCCACCGCGAGGCACTCGAGGCCGCCAAGGAGGCCAAGTACCGCGAGATCCGCGACGCCGAGCTCGACCACCGGATGGGCAAGCTCTCCGACACGGACTACCGGGAGACCGACCGCGATCTCCGGCGCCAGGCCATCGAGATCCTGCGCCAGCTTGACGAGCTCGACCCGGCCGACGCGGACCCCCGCCGCTAATCTAGGCGCCGCGTGTACGGCCTGCTCGAAGTCACCCAGGTCATCATCTCGGTGGTCCTGATCCTGTTGGTGCTCCTGCACTCGGGGAAGGACGCCGGTCTGTCCGGCGCCTTCGGCGTCGGAACCGGCGCGGGCCCGTTCGGTGGCGGCTCGCTGGTGGAGCGCAACCTCGACCGCTGGACGATCGCATTCGCGATCCTGTTCGTGGCGAACGTGATCGCGCTTCTGAAGACCGGCTAGCCCGCGTTCCCAGCCCCGGTCGCTGACCGCACCTGCGCGAGCTCGTCGCCGCCGGCGAGGAACTCCGCGATCAGCGCCGCCAGCGCCTCCGGCTGGTCCTCCGGCACGAAGGAGTAGGAGCCCTCGATCGGCTTCAACCGCGCATTGGGGAGGATCGAGGCCAGCCGCTCGGCGTCCGCGAGCGGGAACACCCGGTCCTCGGCCGCCCACGCGAGCAGCACCGGCTTGTCGAAGCTCCGCAGCCGCTCGGCCGCCTCCAGCGTGTGGCGCTTGTCGATGCCGCGCAGCACCTTGGCGGCGTCGCGGCGGATGGCCGCGTCGGCGAGCGGCTCCATCCAGCTGTCGAGGACCTCCTGCGGCGGGTCCTGCCGCATCAGCCATCCGAACGCGATCGGCGAGCGCCGGATCGGTCGCAGCCGAGCGGACCTCGCCAGTAACGCCAGGCCACCCGGGATCCGCGCGGTCAGCGACAGGTAGCGGAACAGCACCGGGAAGAAGTGCTCGAACGCGTCGCACGAGGTGAGGACGAGCCGCCCGAAGCGCTCGCCGTGGTTCGCAGCGGCGATCTGGGTGAGCGCTCCGCCGGTGTCGTTGGCCACGACCGTGGGAGCGTCCAGCTCAAGGGCTGACACGAAGTCGGCTATCAGCCGCGCCAGCCCCGGTGGCGTGAGGTCTGCGTCCTCGCGCATCGGCACCTCGTGAGAGCCGAGCGGCCAGTCGGGGACGATGCAGCGGTACCCCTGGTCGGCCAGCCGCGGCGCGACCCCGCGCCACAGGTCGCCGTTCACCAGCACGCCGTGCACGAACAGGATCGGCTCGCCGGAGCCGCGCTCCCGATAGCGGATCGTTCCCTGCGGGAGCGCGACCTCCCCCTGCTCCCCAAGCTTGGTTGACCGAGACATGCCTAGGACCTCCCCTCGCCCGAAGTGGTGACCTCCACGTGCACGCGCTCCCGCCCCGTGTCCTCGCGATCGCGGCCGGCCGGCTCAGAGGTGATGCCCAGCCGATCGAGCAGCACGAAATAGGCGTCCGCGAACGGCGACCCGGCGGTGCGGCGCCGGACCGCCCCCCAGTCGATCTGCTCGCGGAGCGCTCGCGCCATCACCAGAAGTGTCGCGTAGTCGACCGAATGTTCTGTGAGCGACAGCACCTTCGTGGCGATCACGTCCTCGAGCGCCATCACGCGGAGCTCCATGCTCATCACCGAGATCGTCTCGGCGCGCTCGAGCACCTTGTCCGGGTCCAACCCGGACGGTCCGAAGATGAGGTCGACCAGCACTCCGTTGCCGTCCCACGCCTTGAGTAGCCATTCCTCGGGCGGATCCTCGGAGCGCATGCCCACCTCCTCGAGGGCCGCGGCGGCCCGCTCGGAGTCGGACGGCCGCATCACGAAGTCCAGGTCGTGCGTGGTCTCGGGCCCGCCGCGGGCCCAGGTCGCGAGGCTTCCCGCGAGTGCGAACGGGACGTCCGCGTCGCGGAGCGCGGCCGCCGCCCGTTTCATGGTCTCCGCGATGTCCTCGAAGGTGGGCTGATCTCCCATGCGCCCCTGTCATACCCGAGCCCCGGGTTCGAAAAGCGCCCCGCCTCGGGTACGTACGGGGCGATGACGCCGTCCCGCGACGGAATCCAGGACGTGGCGCTGCGCGTGGCGGCAGCTGGTGACGTTCACATCCGCGACTCGAACCGCGACGAGGTGGCACGCTCGTTCCGCGCACTCGAGGGCGAGGTCGACCTGGTCCTCCTGGCCGGAGACCTCACCACCCACGGCGAACCGGCTCAGGCCGAGCTGTTCGCCGAGGTCTGCCGGGATCTATCGGTGCCGGTGATCGCGGTGCTCGGAAATCACGACCTCCACATGGGGCGCGGCGACGACGTCCGCCGAGTACTCGAGGAGGCCGGCGGCGTGACCGTGCTCGAACGCGAGACCACCGTGGTCGAGGCCCGCGGCGTGGAGGTGGGGATCGTCGGCCTCAAGGGCTTCGTCGGGGGCTTCGGCGCCTCGAACCTCCCGGACTTCGGCGAGCCGCAGCTGCGCGAGGTGTACGCCACCACAACAGCCGACGTCGCCGCCCTCGACGAGGGCCTGCGCGCGATCTCGATGTGCCCGTTCCGGATCGTGCTCCTGCACTACGCGCCGACGGCCGACACGCTGGAGGGCGAGCCGGTCGGCATCTGGGCCTTCCTTGGCAGCGACCGGCTGGCAGCGCCGATCCTCGAGCACGTGCCCGACCTCGTCCTTCACGGACACGCGCACGCTGGCGCCTTCGAGGGCCGGATCGGCGAGGCGCCGGTCTACAACGTCTCGGTGCCCGTCATGGGGCGGGACTTCTGGGTCTTCGAGCTCTCGAGCGAGCGACGGCCGACGACGCCGATTCACTGAGCGGCGCCTAGCGGCGCACCCTCACGGTTGCGCGGTCGCCGTTGCCCGGGTTCTCGCGATTGCCTGCGAGGTCCACCGCGCGCGCGAGCACCCGGTAGGTGCCCTTGGGCAGGTCGATGTCCATGACGAGCTGCCACCTCCTCTTGCCGCGGAGACGCAGGAGGATCGGCCGGCTGCAACGCCGGCGCCCCGCGAGCCGGCCGTTCGGCTGGAGGAAGCGGCAGCGGTGGTGTGAGGCGCGCCCCACGGACAGCAGCACCACGCGCAGGCCGTGGTGGCACCCGGTGTCGCTCGAGCGGCCCTTGATCGAGACGCCCTCGGTGCTGATGTGCACGCTCACGAGCCGGCTCCTAGGTGGCGTGTGGTCGCGGCAGGGCGGGCGCGGGTGCGGGGGAGGGCCGCCCTTCGGGTTCCCCGGCGTGCCCGACCCCGGCACACCGGAGCCGCATCCGACGCCGACCTTCCCCGTCGTGGCCGGAGGCAGCTTGGCCGGCGCGGACAGGGCCGGATACACGTCCACGTAGTAGCGCTCCACGACCGTCCCATCGCAGCGGAAGCGCACCATGCCGCGGGTGGTCACGTCGGCAGCGCTCTGGTCGATCCCGTCGTAGTCCATCAGCCGGCCGTTCTGGTCGATGGCGCGGTCGCCGAAGCCGGTGATCCCGCCCGTGGCGATGATCGTCCCCTTGCCCGGGCTGAGCGAGGTGGAGCCCGGATCCGCGAGCCACACCGCCACGGCACCTTCGGGCCGCCGGCTGAGCGTGCCGTCGGGGAGCAGATAGCGCCCGAGCCACACGCGCTTGACCGCGGGGTCGGCGTAGTCCGGGTCGCTCAGGAGCTTCGTGAGCGCGGTGGCGACCATGTTCGACGCGGTCGGCCCCACGCCCTCGGTCTCGAGCGAGTGCGAGTGCCTGTTCGGCTGGGCGTCGCAGGCGTCGGTGGTGAAGACGCCCGGCGTGTCCGACTTCCACGCCCAGGCGGGGAGCATGTAGCCGATCAGGTCGTCCGCGAGCCCGATCTGGAAGCGGAACGGCGCCTGCGCGCGCCATGTGGGGACCGGCGGCTCAGGACGGCTCGGGCACTCGGCGGCGTCGATGCCCCACGGGCTTCCCACCATCAGCGCCGGGAACGCCTCGCCCGGATTGCCGATGAACTGGAGGTCGGGGCCCACGCGCAGCCCACTCACGTGGGTCCGCACGTCCGGGCCGGCGTACTGCGTGTCCTGACCGGTCGGCGTGTAGGTGTGGCGCTCGCCGAAGAGCTGGGCGCCCGCCGCTGCCTTGAACGCGTTGTTCTCGATCGGCACGTACAGCGTGGCGCGGTCGAACGCGAGCCGGCCGGCGTGGAGCCGGGTGAGCTGGGGAGCCTGGCCTGCCACGTAGTCGGCGATCGCCTGCCCGACCGTGGTGATGAACGTCTCGCAGTCGGTGAGCCCGCTGCAGTCCTTCTTGCCGGTGGCCAGGTGCGGGTCCTCCTCCGACCCGTTGTCGCCGACCAGGAACACGGCCATGCCCATCCCGCCCTTGGCCTCGAGGCGGCGTTCGAACTCACCGGGCCAGTCGCCGCTGATGGTGTTGTGGTCGCCGTTGTGGCCGTACTGCTGGTTGTGAGCGGCCAGGTTGAGCATGGTGAAGATCGCCTTGCCGTTCGAATCGCGGGCCTGGAGCACGCGGTACTTGGGATCGATCGCGACCGGGTTGCCCTTGTCGTCCTCGGTGGGGAAGGTGTGCGTGCGAACGGTGATGTCGGGCGGCGCCAGCGTCTGCCGTGCCCAGAGCGTGGCCGGCTGCAGGTCGTCGTAGGCCTTGACCCCCGCGGCGACCGCCTGCGGGATCAGCCACTTGTGCATGTAGTACTCGTCGATGCCGGTGCGGTCGCCGACGGGGACGGCTGGGTTCTCCGGACCGCCGTAGATGCCCACCGTGTCGGGCGAGGACTCGTTGTGGTTCGAGCTGACGATCACGTCCGCCACGGGACGCTGCTTCATGATCTCGTCGCGGATGTCCGCGATGTAGTTCTCGAAGGTCCCCTGGGTGACGATCGAGATGACCTCGTAGGTAAGACCCGCGTACGAGAACGCGATCGCGCGCGCGTCGATGTGGTCGCGCACCTTGTTGGCGATGCTGTCGGGATGACCTGACAGGTAGATCCCGTCGTAGCCGCCGCTGTGGTTGGCGTCGCAGAACGGCTCCGGGTAGTCGTAGCGGTCGTTGCCGTTCTGGTCGATGTACGGCTCCTCGAACTTGAAGAACCGCGTGCCGGTGTAGCTCGAGAGGTTGGGGCAGTTGGCGGCGAACTCGGGCTCGTCGTGGGCCTTGTCGAACGGCGGGGGCGTGATGTCGGCGGTCCCGGCGCCGGCCAGCAGCTGACTCTGCGCGAAGGCGACGGTGGGCGCGACGACCACGAGTCCAAGCGCCGCCGCGCACGCCGCCAGAGCCCCCCTCCACCGCATCAGGCGGAGCGTAACCCGTCGTGCGGGCGAGGGGGCCCAGTCGGGGTGCGGTCAGATGCCCAGGAACCGCGCCTGGACCGCGTCCACCGCCCGGTCGGGAAGGACCCGGGCGAGCCTGGCGACCACCTTGGCGTCGGTCCCGACGAGGTAGCGCGTCCGCGGCCGCGATGCGGTGAGCGCCCGCTCGACCGCCTCCGCCACGCGCTCGGGCGGCGTGGCGCGGCGGGTCATCTTCTCGGTCGCTGCGAGGAGCTTCTGGATGCTGTCGCCGTAGAGCTCGCGCCCCTCCGGGCTGAGCCGCTCGAGGGTCTCGCGGCCGGCCTCCGTCCCCTTGCGCCAGATCTCGGTGTCGATCGTTCCCGGCTCGATCGCGACGACATGTATGCCCCAGGGGCGGAGCTCCTTGCGCAGCACGTCGGTGACCGCCTCCATGGCGAACTTCGACGCCTGGTAGGGGCCCAGGAAGGCGTTGGCCACGAGTCCCCCGATCGAGCTGATGTTCACGATCCGGCCGCGTGCCGCGCGAATCATCGGCAGGAATGCCTGAGTCACCGCGATCTGGCCGACCAGGTTGACCTCGAGCTGGCGGCGCACCTCATCCGGTGCCGTGAACTCGAGCGGGCCGGCCACGCTCACGCCGGCGTTGTTCACGAGCCCGGCCAGCCCGCGCTCGCCGACGGCCTCGCGGACCTCTTTCGCGGCCGTGGCGATCCCGGCGTGGTGGGTAACGTCGAGGATCAGCGGGCGAAGGCGGTTCGAGGCCTCGGCGCGCAGGCGCTGACCATCGTCCGCGTGGCGCACGCCGGCGAAGACGTCGAAGCCCGCGCGGTCGAGGCGCAGTGCACAGCCCCGTCCGATCCCGGTGGACGTGCCTGTGATCACGACGGCGCCGGTGGCCAAAGCGCGCCAGAGTCTACGGGCCGTCTACGCTTGCGATCGATGCCGCGCGTCAACCTCACGCGCATCTACACGCGCCTCGGCGACGGTGGCGAGACTCACCTGGGCGACATGTCGCGCGTGCCGAAGACGCACCCGCGGATCGAGGCGTACGGGACTGTCGACGAGCTCAACGCACAGCTCGGTCTGCTCATGGCGGGGGACGATCTGCCCGACGAGTTCCGGCCCTGGATCGAGCGCGTGCAGAACGACCTGTTCGACCTCGGCGCCGACCTCGCCGTGCCGCCCGAGGCCGAGCGAGAGCGGCTGCGGATAGCCGAGTCGCAGACGGCGTGGCTCGAGGAGCGCTGCGACCAGGTGAACGAGCGGCTCGAGCCGCTGCGCTCGTTCCTCCTGCCCGGCGGCTCGCGCGCGGGCGCCCAGCTGCACGTCTGCCGAACGGTCTGCCGTCGGGCCGAGCGACGGGCGCTCGAGGTCGAGGACGTGTCGCCGGAGGCGATCCGCTACCTCAACCGGCTGTCGGACCTGCTCTTCATCCTGGCCCGCGCCGCCAGCGAGGGCGAGGAGCGTCTGTGGCAGCCGGGCGAGGGGCGGTAGAAGAACGGTCAGGGCTACTGCGCCGGCCAGGAGCCGCCGAACGAGATCCAGCTCGGCGACCAGCCGCCGTTGACGGCGGTCTGGTACTTCGTGTACGGGACGCCGTCGTTGCCGACTAGGTAGATCTCCTGACGGGCGTCGGCGTTCTGGCCGACCCCAATCGAGTCGGTGGTGCGCCACGATCCCTCCAGCGAGCTCCAGCTCGTTGACCAGAAGCCGTTAGGGCTCGTCTGAGACTGCGTGTAGAGCCTGCTGTCGGTGCCGATCAGGTAGAGCTCCTGACGGCCGTCGGCATTCTGGCCGACGCCCACCGCATCGCCGTTCGGCCACAGCCCTGGGAGTGGGAACCACTGCGACCACCCGGCATTGCGCGGTCGCTCGACCTTCGTCCACAGTCGATCGTCGAATCCGACGAGGTAAACCTCCTCGCGGCCATCGGCGTTTCGGCCGACGCCCACCGCATCGGCGTTGGGTGCACGTCCCCCGAGCGAGGCCCAGTCCGACCACGGACCATTGACGCGCGTCTGATACTTGACGTACAGCGTGTGGTCATACCCGATCAGGTAGAGCCGCTGGCGGCCGTCGGGGCTCATCCCGACGCCGATCGAGTCGGTGTTCGGCCACCATCCCCCGAGCGACACCCACTCGGACCAGCCCCCGTTGACCTGCGTCTGGACCTTGACGTACAGCCTGTGGTCATACCCGATCAGGTAGAGCCGCTGGCGGCCGTCGGGGCTCATCCCGACGCCGATCGAGTCGGTGTTCGGCCACCATCCCCCGAGCGACACCCACCCGGACCAGCCCCCGTTGACCTGCGTCTGATACTTCGTGTAGAGCTGGTGGTCGTTGCCGACCAGGTAGATCTCCTGACGGCCGTCGAGGTTGTGCCCGGCCCCGATTGCGTCGCTCGCCGGCCACGATCCGCCGAACGAGGTCCAGCCGGACCATCCTCCATTGAGCTGGACCTGATACTTGGTGTAGAGCTGCCTGTCGGAGCCGATAAGGAAGATCTGTTGGCGACCATCGGCGTTGGTGCCGACGGGTCGCGTGGCAGGGGCAACCGTTGGTTCCGGTACGGCACTTGCTGGAGGACGCTCGGTGACGCTGCCGTCGGGCCGTGGGAAACCCCAGCGCTGGTAGAAGACGGGTTTGAGGTCCACGCCTGCGGCGTAGCTCGCCGCTTTGACCCAGTTTGCGACGGCCCCAGCCGTCGAGGTGGCGGCGGGCAAGTAGGCAACGCTGTGCCAGAACTGCGTGACGAACTCCTGCCCGCCGTGACGCCGAGCGAGCTGCATCATCAGGGATGCCCAGAAATCGGTTCCTCCATACGCGCCCGGCGACTTACCTTGTGCGAGCGTCTGTGCAAAGGTCAATGAGGGGTCGGCTTCGTACTGACTTGCAAGCCCAGCCACCTGCGAGGCGAAGGTTGAGAACGGCACTCCGTTGAACGGCGCGCCGTTAACTCCGGCAGCGGCCATGGAGCGAAACCGCATCCACACGGCGAAGCCCGTGATTACGGGGTCCTGCTCGGGAGGCTTGAACTCGAGTTGTGGGCTCCAGAACCAGAAGTTGCGGCCGAGCTCGTAGAACGGGATCTGGCTATAACGATCGTTCTGCGCCACCTCGCGGTACATCGACTCGAAGTAGTCGGTCTGCACCTCGATGCCCGTGGAGCCGAGGTATCCGCAGCCAGCGCCACACGTGTGCGGGACCTCGGCGACCGTGTCGCGTCCGTTCAACGACTTGTTCAGGGCCGGAGTCCGCCCGGTCGTGTCTGCGTAGTAGCCGTATGCCCGGTCGAGCGCCCCGACCAGTCTGGTCATCACATCAGGATCGCGTGCCGTCCGCGGATCTGTTAAGACCACAACCTTCTCTCCCTGCCAGGGGACCAAGGTTTCGGCATGTCCATCGAAGTCGGTGTAGGACACCGGTTGGAGTTGGGTCGCCGCACGCGCCGCCGCGGGTCCGACGAGTAGGGCCAGCGAGACCGCGATCGCTAGCAGCGCCACTCGCAGTGGACTCCGACACGGGGCTTGTCGATCTCGCCAGTTCCTCATTACGTAAGCCTGTCGCAGAATCGCCGAGTGCCACCCACCCGGCTAGCAGGGAGACGACCGTGGGAACGTCAACGTCGTGACAGTTCGCGGCGTGCCCCGAGCCAGGCCCACGCTCGCATTCGTTTGCGCTCAGCCTGGGGCGCGGAGAGAATCATGTTGCCTGTGACTCGCACGGTCCGTCCGGACTCGCTCGGCGAGGCCCCGATATTCGCGGGGCTCCCACAGGCCATGCGGGTCGAGCTGGCAAGTCGCTGCGAGCCCCTGCAGGTACCGGCCCATGCGTGGCTGTTTCGCCAGGGCGATGCCGCGGACGCCCTGTATGTGGTGCTCTCCGGCCGGCTCGAGGTGATTGTCGAATCACCCGAGGAAGCTGTCATTCGGATCCTCGGACAGGGGGCGACGGTGGGGGAGCTCTCCCTTCTTACCGGCACTCCGCGGTCGGCTGGCGTACGCGCGCTGCGGGACACGGAATTGCTCGCGCTCACACGCGCGGACTTCGTGCAACTGCTCGAAAACCAGCCGCGCTTCAGCTTGGCCCTCACGCGGATCCTTGGTGACCAGCTGCGCGTCAGCCGCGGACTCACGGTGGAGCGGCCGCCCCTCCCGGCCACGATCGCCATCGTCCCATTGGGCCCGGGCCTCCCCGCGCGCGAGCTCGTCGACTGCCTCGCGCGCGCGATGGGGCGCTGGCATCCCGTCGCCTCGCTCGATCGGCATTCCCTAGCAGGCCGCCGGGAGCACGGGCTCGAGGGCGCGGCCGCGGAGCTCGACCGCTGCGAACGCACGGCCCGGCAGGTACTGCTCCTGGGGGAGGAGCCGGGCGTCGACGACCCCTGGACCGAGTTCTGCACGCGCCAGGCTGATCGCACTCTGGCCCTGGTGGGGGAAGCGCCGATCTCTCGAGAGGCCACCCTGACGCCGATCGGCCGCGAGCGGGACGTGGTGTGCTGTAACTGGGTTCCGGACCGCACCGGCGCCGCCGCGTGGCAGGACGCGCTGGCGCCGCGAGCAACGCACCTCGTGTACTCGGGCACTCGCTTCGAGGCCTCGGCGACGCGTATCGCGCGACGGCTGGCGGGCCGCTCAGTGGGCGTAGTTCTCTCGGGTGGCGGTGCCCGTGCGCTCGCGCACATCGGGGTGCTCGAGGAGCTTCTGGGCGCAGGTATCGCGGTCGATCGAGTGGCCGGTTGCAGCATGGGCGCCTTCATCGGCGCCCAGCTCGCCGCCGGGCTCGAGCCCGACGCAATCTATGAGTGCTGCCGCGAGGAGCTTGTGTCTCGGAGTCCCTGGTCTGACTACACGGTCCCGGTCGTCTCTCTCCTCCGCGGGCAGAAGTTGCGCGAGATGCTCCTTCGCGTATTCGCGTTGCGCGAGATCCAAGATCTCGACCGCGGGTACTTCTGCGTGTCGACCGACCTGATCAGCTCTGAGCTCGTAATTCACGATCGCGGGCTCGTCTGGCCGGCGGTCGCTGCGAGCATGTGCATTCCCGGCGCGACGCCGCCGGTGGTAATGGATCGCCGCCTGCTGGTCGACGGAGGCCTCATCGACAATCTACCTGTCGAGGCAATGGCCTCCTACGGCGAGGGGCCGATCGTCGCCGTCGACGTCACCGCGAACCGGTCGAGACGCGCCGGGTTCGCCCGGCCCGGCTCGCGGGGGATGCGCGCGCGTTTGCGTCGCGCCGCCGTCGGTGACGATGTGCCGCGCCCCGGACTGCGCGAAACGATGATGCGCTCAATCCTCTCCGGCAGCCGCGACACCGCCGAGGCGGCCAAGCGCTTCGCCGATCTCGTCATACACCCGGACACCTCCTCGATCGGACTGCTCGCTTTTGACGAGGTCGACCGCGCTCGTGACCTCGGGCGGCAGGCGGCGCGGGCCGCGCTGGAATCGACGCAGCATCCGCTCAGCACCAACTAGCAGCCCTCATGCCCAGGGCTCAGGCCGAAGCCCCGGCTCCTGTATCAAGAGCCGGGGCTTCAAGCTGCGGTTGCGGCCAGTCGATCTGCTGACCTAGTGCATGACGGCCCAGCCGGACACCTGGTTCCACTTGTTCACGTACACTCGCAGGAACGCGGTGCGGGTGCAGCACCCCCAGTAGTTAACAATGATGTTCGCCCAGGGGTTCACGGTGGCCGTATGGTTACCAATCGCGCCATAGACCGGCTGCTGGCACGAGCCTGCCCCATAGCACCATGGTGAATTGCTTATATTCCAGGCGTACCGGCCGTAGGACACGCCGTTATAGGTATCCATCTGCTGATGGCCCCACAGGAATGAGTCCAGGGACACCCTTGCTGTGACCCCGTAGACGCACCCATAGCAGTACCCGGCGGATCGCAGCGTTGCTCTGGAACCGGATCCCGATTTCGTCGGGGAGTGGGACAGACGTGTGGACCTCACGCGCAGAGCGATGTGATCGAAATGACCGTTGCTCGCGGGAACCAGGTACTCCCCCGGCCCGAAGCGAGCCGTCGAGAGAATAGGTCTGGCGTTCGGCCACCGCTTCTGCGCCGCGGCTAGCGCGGAGCGAGCCTGAGGCTCTGAAGCAGATGCCTGGACCACGGAATGCGCAGTGCTGAGCGAGATGGCCAGCAGCCCAACTACAGCCGCCAGGGCTCGCGCTGCGGTTCTGCGCCTGTGTGAACGCGGGGTTGTACGCGCACTGTCGATATTCATAGGGATCTTCTCCTTGGGGGTTGGTTGTGTCGGGGTACAAAACCGACAATGAGCGAAGGTAAGACCGAACGAGGTATGTGTCAGTCACCCACACGACGTTCGATGTGTATGCCGCGTGACGGACCCTGACTACCAGCCGCCGTCGGTTGTCTCGTAATCGCCAGCTGGGTCGTCCAGGTAGCGGGCCTCGACGCCGCGCAGGGCGGTGCCCGCCCGAGCGGTCGAGACGTGGATCGCTCGCATGGCACCCGCGGGGGTCGGTAGGGTCAGGGTGGCGCCCACCGCTGATCCTTGCAGCATTGCGGGGGCCGGGCTGAGGAGGTTTTCGAAGGGCTTCAACATGGCTCGGTCGTTCGTCGCGCGGAGAAACCGTCTCGCGGACGGCCGGCCATGACTATTCGTGCGGCGACCGTGGCAACGTCAACACTCTGACATTCGAGATAGCCAATTTGGGGCTTGCGCTAACGCGCCACCTGACATAGGGTCGTCATGCCCGAGCCTCAAGCGAGCTCCTGCGCTTGCGAGGCAGACGAAGGCTGAGCGACCGAACGATGAGCGACCTCGCTGCGCCGGAGCCGACCACGGTTGGCGCGCTGCGCGTCCGCTGGGCCTGGCAGCTCGCAGCGGCGTTCGTCTGCGCCTTGGCGCTCTCCTTCATGCTCGCATCGAGTGCCTTTGGCGCCCGCTCGCCCAGTCCCGTTTGGCATGCGGATCCCCTCGCAGCGTTCGCACATCGGGAGACCCGGTCGAAGCTCTACCCAGAGCGCCCGCTCTCGCAGCCCTGCAAGTCAGGCACTCGCCTTGCGCGCAGCGCGCGCTTGAGTCCTTCTCGTCCTGGGTCAAGGCGGCTGCACAGCGTCGTGATTAAGCTGAGCAACGGCGACGACGCGGAGTGCCTCTATGTAAACGGCCGCCTAAAAAAGAAGGCCGGCTACGACGAATACACCCAGTGGAGCGGCAAGCTCAGAGGCACCGATGTCATCGACCTCCAGGTCTATAACCGCTGTTGCGGCTATGCGTGGGGCCTCGACGTCATCGTGGATGACCACACCGTTTACCACGACTGGGCTGGCACGGTTACCAGCTACGGCGCGAACAACAACGACGGGTCGCGCGAGAACCAGATCGTCCATGCCGTCCACTTCAGGCTAGGTTCACCTCCGACACCACCGCCCGACGATAGTGGCCTGTCGTCGCAATGGTGTGGAAAGGAGCCGCGCATCGGCGGAAACAGCACCTCCACCAAGCGGGTTCCTCGCATCAAGCTCGTCTACGCCTACCCTTCGGATCGTCCGGATCGGTTCCAGCAGTACGCGCAGCTCATCCAGTCGGACGTCCAAGCGGTCAGCGACAAGGTAAGGGAATCGTCACTAGGGCTCAAGTCGCTGCGGTTCGATACCGGCACCTCATGTGGTCGGCGGTATGTGAACGTCGCAAGGGTTCGGCTCAGCAAGCCCTTGAAGTACTGGCGCTCTGGTTGCGCGCGCGGGGATCGGCTCTACGCCGCCGCGGCTGAGGTCAAACGCGCTCTCGCGCGCGACCGGAAACGGTTCCCGCTCGGACACGCGCACCCGCTCGAGAACTACGCGATATACGCAGACGGGTTCTTTGGTGGGCGCTGCCTCGAGGCTGGGATCGCGCAACGGTCGCAGGATCCATTGCCCGCGTGGCAGAACCGCGCGAATGATGGCGGGTACGTGGCCATGGTGAACGGTGGCGGTGAGGATGTGCCACGGTCCGGGCCACCGGACTTCGCTGAAGGAGAGCCCGTTTGGTATCGCCGGGACACCCTGCTCCACGAGATCATGCACAACCTCGGCGCGGTCCTGAACAACGCACCCCATGCCACAGGTCTTGGCCACTGCACGGACGGGCCCGATTTGATGTGCTACGACGACGGCAACGGCTCGCGGTCGTGGCAGACCTACCCATGTGAAGATCCGTCGGCGACGCTACAGCTGCTCGACTGCAACAGCGATGACTATTTCGATCCGTACGGCACACTCAGGGACTGGCGGGGCAGGCGGATGTGGAACACCTACGACTCCGTGTTCATGTGCTATGTGAGGACGTGCACGCGGAATCTGAAACCACCTCATGCCAGGGTAACGGTCGGAGCCCGCACGGTGCACGTCGGGTCTGCTGTGAGTGTGAGCGCCAGCGGATCGACGGCCGGGGCCAGCGCGATTACGCACTACGAGTGGTTTCTCGCAAACGAGCGCGGCCGCGCGAGGCCCTTGAGGCAGTTAAACGATCGACCGAGCGCAGAGATCCGGCTGACAAAGGCCGGAATCGCGCGACTCGCGGTCCGGGTGACCGACGCCTACGGGTCCTATTCCGTCGCTTGGGGCGCCGTTCGCGTGGTTCGCGCATCGAGGGCGGGCATGCGTCAGCGCCAAGCTAGGGCTATCGGGGCGCGATGAGGCACGGGGCTCGTCTGTGGCTCGCTCTCGCTCTCGCGGTCGTGTTCGGGGGCTGCTTTGGCGGCGGACATCACCATGCCCAGAAGGAGCGGCCGTCCGGATCGCCGGTTTCGCACGCAGGCGGGGCTGGTGCTGGTTCGGCGCACCACAACGCGACATCAAAGAAGACCAACGCGAAGAAGAAGCGAAAGAGGAAGAAAAAGAAGAAGACGTCCTCGGGCCTCGCCGGAACCGTCGTCCGCAGTGCGCTTCCAGGCGGGAACGCGACCGCAGCCGGTGCTTTGCCGAGGCTGCCGGTTCTCATCAGGCCGCGCAGCTCGGGGGGAGGCCC
>Ga0209577_10002183_pt1 | contig 19002 bp, 17 predicted proteins | sample GraSoiAngelo_109_FD_185874 | JGI IMG/M metagenome (GOLD analysis project Ga0209577, IMG submission 185874) | Grasslands soil microbial communities from the Angelo Coastal Reserve, California, USA - 14_0903_12_20cm (SPAdes) (version 2) | ecosystem: Environmental > Terrestrial > Soil > Grasslands...
TCGAGCTGCCACTCCCAGCGGTCCAGAGTCTCGTGCAGCTGGACGAGGTCGACGTAGTCGGTGTTCAGGCGGCGCAGCGAGTCTTCGAGCGAGGCGCGCGGATCGTCGCGCGGGCCGACCTTCGTGGCGATCGCGACGCGCTCCCGATCGGCCTTGAGCACGCGACCCAACAGCCGCTCGGACTCGCCTCCGCCGTACGTGGGTGCCGTATCGAAGAAGGTGACCCCGCGCTCGACCGCGTGCCGGATCGCGGCGGCGCGCTCGCTGTCCTCTCCCGCCGCCCCCCAGCCGGTCCCGCCCACCGCCCACCCCCCGAACCCCAGGCGCGCTGCGACGCCCAGGAAACGCGAAAGGGGCCCGACATCGGTCCGGGCCCCTTCGCACATCCAGCCGATCTCCCTTAGGAGTGGCAGGTGGGCTCCAGCTCGCTCGTCTCGACGATCTCGGGACGATGACAGCTGGGCACCAGTTCTGCGGTTTCGACGATCTGCATTGGTTTCCTCCCTGCTTGGGAAAAGAGAACGACGGCAGGTTCGACTACCATAACGGGTTGCCGTCACACCCGTCAACCGATAACTCTGAGCTATGATCGCGATCCAATCCCTGCTGACCGAGAACGCTCTCGCCGACGAATTCGTCGCGGCCTTTCAGGCACGCCGCTTCGACGAGAAGTTCTTCTACTGGTTCCCACTCTCCGTGCGCGCCTGGCTCGCCCTCTGCTCAGACGGCGCCTACCGCAACTACGTCCGCTCGCGCTCTCTGATTGTTCAATCCGCCGACCGGCTCGCCGGCTTCGTCCAGCCCGGCTCTCTCGAGGTCGTGAGCCTGGGCTCAGGACAGGGGGACAAAGACCTACTTTTGCTTAACGCGCTGAGCCGCCACGGAGTTCACGTCTCCTACGTTCCGGTCGATACGAGCCTGGCCCTGCTCGAGTTAGCGTGCCAGGGAGCGATGGGGGCGGGCCTGCCGGCCCAGGGGATCAAGGCCGATTTCACGCGCTCTGACCACCTGGCGGCCCTCGCCCCGGACCCCGCAACGCCGCCGCGACTCGTCCTCCTGCTCGGCAACACGCTTGGTGCCTTCGACCCGCTCGCCGCCGCGCGCCAGCTGCGCGCGCTGCTGCGGCCGCACGACTTGCTCATCGTGGACGGCGAGATTTACGCTGCCCAGCACACCGTGGCCGGGTACGACAATCCGCTCAACCGCCGCTTCGCCTGGGCGCCGCTCGTGGCTGTCGGCATCACCGAGCAGGACGGCGAGCTCGTGTTCGAAGACCGGGTGGACGCACGGCTCCCTGGCCTGCACCCGCTCGCCAAGCACTTCCGCGCGACCCGCGAGGTACGAGCCGGGCTGGGCGGCGAGACAATGGCGCTCCCCGCCGGAGAGCGTCTCGACCTGAATCATTCTTACAAGTACGACGCCGACACGTTCGTTCGCATTCTGACCGACGCCGGCCTCGCGGTACGCTGGCGCGGCACGAGCGACGATGCCCGCTTCTTGATGGTCCTCGCGGGCCCCGCGTGACCGCCGCCGTCGATGTGCGGGGGCTGGCCTACGCGCTGCCCGGCGACGGCCGCACTCTGGTGCAGAACGTATCCTTTACCGTGGGTCCTGGCGAGACCCTCGTTTTGCTGGGGCGCAGCGGGTCCGGCAAGACGACCACCCTGAAGCTCATCAACCGCTTGCTCGAGCCGACCGCCGGGGAAGTGCTGGTGGCGGGTGAGCCCACGGCCGCCCTCGAGCCGACGCGCCTGCGGCGGCGCATCGGCTACGTGATCCAGGAGGTCGGGCTGTTTCCCCACTTCACCGTGGCGCAGAACATCGGGCTCGTGCCGCGGCTGGAGCGGTGGCCGGCCGACCGGATCGCCGCCCGGGTGCGGGAGCTCCTCGCCCTCGTGGGCCTCGACCCCGCCGCATTCCTGAGCCGCTACCCGCATCAGTTGTCGGGAGGGCAACGCCAGCGCGTCGGCGTGGCCCGTGCGCTCGCCGCCGATCCGCCGCTGCTGTTGCTCGATGAGCCGTTCGGCGCGCTCGACCCCATCACGCGCGTCGAGCTGCAGCGCGAGTTTCGCGGCCTCGAGGGCAGGCTGGGCAAGGGCATGGTGTTCGTGACGCACGACGTGCGCGAGGGTTTGCTGCTCGGTACCCGGATCGGGCTGATGCACGAGGGGCGCCTCCTGTTCCTGGGGACGCCGGAAGAGTTTCGGGGGTCGACCCAGCCGGAGGCCGTGGCGTTCATGAGTGCGGTTGACCCCGGGCCGGCGACTGAGGGCCCGCAGGGCCCGAGGAAGTCCTTTTAGGGCGGCCCGGGGTTAGCCGAAAAACGATGAGCCTCCTGTCCTTCTACTCCCGCAACTCGGTCGAGCTGCTGGCACTGACCTGGCAGCACGTCTACCTGGTCGTGGTCTCGACCGGCGCGGCGATCGTCGTCGGCGTCCCGCTCGGCATCGCGCTCACGCGCCGCCCGGCATGGCGGGCGCCGGTGCTCGGCCTCGCCAACGTGTTCCAGACGATTCCCAGTCTCGCGCTCCTCGGATTTCTGATCCCGTTCTTCGGCATCGGAGCGTGGACGGCGATCACGGCGCTGATTCTGTACGCGCTGCTGCCGATCATCCGCAACACGTATACGGGGATCGCGGGCGTGGACCCGGCGGTGCGCGAGGCGGGCCGGGGGATGGGCATGACAGACGGCGAGCTGTTGCGGCTGGTCGAGCTGCCGCTCGCCGCCGGCGTGATCCTCGCCGGCATCCGCGTCGCGACGGTGGTGAGCGTAGGCGTGGCGACGATCGGCGCGGCGATCGGGGCAGGCGGGCTCGGTGTCTACATCTTTCGCGGGGTGGCGACTGTGGATGATACGCTGATCATGGCGGGGGCGTTGCCCGCCGCGCTGCTCGCCCTGGCGGCGGACGCGGTGCTGGGGATCGCCCAGCGGAGGCTGGCATGGCAGCGATAGGCGGTCGGGTGCTCCTCACCCTGGCGTTGTTGCTCGGCGCCTGTGGGCGGCACGACCGGATCATCGTCGGCGCGAAAAACTTCACCGAATCCGATCTCCTGGCCGAAATCGTGGCGCAACAGATCGAGCGCCGGCTGCACGTCCCGGTGGAGCGCCGGCTGCACTTGGGTGGGACGTTCGTGTGTCACCAAGCGATCCTGGCGGGGCAGATCGATCTGTACGTCGAGTACTCGGGCACCGCGTTCACGGCCGTGCTCAAGCACCCGCCCGTCGTCGAGCGCGACAGTGTGTTCCGCCAGGTCGCGAGCGAGTACAGCCGGCAGTTCGGGCTGCGCTGGCTCACGGCGTTCGGGTTCGACAACACATTCGCGATCCTGGTGCGCGCCGCCGACGCTGAGCGCTACGGGCTGAAGGTCATGTCGGACCTGAGCCGGGTGGCGCCACGCTGGCACGCGGGCTTCGGCTACGAGTTCCTCGAGCGCGCCGACGGCTTCGCGGGGCTGTCCCGGGTCTACGGACTCCACTTCGCCGCGCCGCCGACGGCGATGGACCTGGGCCTCACCTACCGCGCCCTGGCCGACCGCAAGGTGGACGTGATCGCCGGAAACTCCACCGACGGACAGATCGCGGCGCTGCACCTGGCCGTGCTCGAGGACGACAGGCACTACTTCCCGCCCTACGAAGCGGCGCCGGTGGTGCGGGCCGGGACGCTGGAGCGCTATGCGGGGCTCGCGCGCGCCCTGGAGGAGCTGGGAGGCAAGATTTCCGACGACGAGATGCGCCGTCTCAACGCGGCCGCGGACGTGGAGCACCGCGACATCCGGACGATCGCGCACGAGTGGCTCGAGGCACATGTGCCGTGAGCGCGCGTATCATTCGCACGTATCTCCTCATCACGGGGCTGTTCAACCTGGCGATGTCCCTCATCTGGGGTATCGACACGCTGTTCAAGCTCCACGCCGGCCTCGACATCTTCCAGGTGATGATGACGAACGCGGCGTTCACGCTGGGGAACGTGCTGTTCGAGGTCCCCACCGGCGTGGTGGCGGACACGCTCGGCCGGCGCGTGTCACTGCTCTTGTGCCTCGCCACCCTGTTCGGCACCACGCTCCTGTACGTGGCGATCGCACGGTTCGGCTGGGGGTTCTGGCCGTTCGCGTGGGTGTCGGTGCTGCTCGGGCTCGGCTACACGTTCTACACGGGGGCGGTCGACGCCTGGCTGGTGGACGCGCTCAAGGCGACGGGCTACACCGAGCCGCTCGAGCCGGTCTTCGCACGCGGTCAGATGGCGTTCGGGGCGGCGATGCTGGCCGGCACGCTCGGCGGGGGTCTGCTGGGCCAGGTCGATCTGGCCCTGCCGTATCTGGTCCGCGCCGCCATCGTCGTACCGTTGTTCGTGCTCGCCTGGCGCGCGATGCCGGAGCCCGGGTTCACCCGGCGCGCGCTCTCCCTGGACCGCGTGCCCGCCGAGATGCGCCGCGTGTTCGTCGAAGGGATGCGCAACGGCTTACACCATCCCGTAGTGCGGCCGGTGATGCTGGGCTCGCTCGTGTCGGTGAGCTTCATGATCTTCGGGTTCTACAGCTGGCAGCGGTATTTCCTGGATCTGCTCGGCCACGAAGCGGTGTGGGTGGCGGGCGCGATCGCCGCCCTCACCTCGCTGACACTGATCGCCGGCAATGTCCTCGTGACACCCCTCGCGCGCGTGCTGCGGACGCGCACCGCGCTGCTGATTGCATCCGTCGTCGTACAGGCGATCGCCATCGTGCTGTGCGGGTTGCTACGCAACTTTTACGTTGTGGTGGCCCTGTATCTGGTGTACGGAATCGCGCTCGGCGTCATGCTGCCGGTGAAGCAGGGATACCTGAATGCGCACATCCCGTCGGCCCAGCGGGCCACCATCATCTCGCTCGATTCGTTCTTCGCCAATTTGGGTGGGGTGGCGGGGCAGACAGGCTGGGGCTGGCTCGCGCGGGCACGCGGCATTGGAGATGCGTGGGTGGCCGCGGGAGCGACGCTGCTGCTGGGCGTGCCGCTCTACTGGCTGGCGCGCCGCCGGGACCGGGTGCTGGACCGGTTCTAGAGCATCGCTGCCGATCGATTCCCACGCTGAAGCGTGGGCTCGGCACGGCACTGTGCTGAAGCACACGCGTCACCCTTTAGGGTTGTGTTGCGCCGAGCCCATCCTTTAGGATGGGAAAACGCAGTCACGGAGCGCTTACGTCGTTGCGAACTTCGGCAGCCCCGCCCGGTGCCGCTTCAGAAACTCCTCGTAGATGTGACTGTCAGTGTAGTCCCGTATCTCACTGATCCGGTCCCCGCGGAACCGGATCACGCAGCAGGTGCGCTGATCCATGATGTCCTGCGGGGCGCTCTTGAGCCAGGAACGCTCGCGGATCTCTACGATCACACGGTCGTCCGCGTCATACCAGTCGCGCCACACGTCCTGGGAGCCCCAGTCGGCGGCGCCCAGACCCGGCTCGCGGTTCCACAGGGCGTCGAGCACCAGCTCCCGACCCTTCCATTCGCCGCCGAGCGGCGGCGCTCCGGCCACCCAGTATGCGATGTCGTTGTGAAACAGTTTGCCGACGGCGGCGCGATCGCCGGCAAACAGGGCCTTCTCGTACGCCTGCGCGATCTCCAGGCGGCGGCTCATACGATCGCTTCCTCCGGATTCGCCAGAGGATTCGCTTTGCGCCCGGCGCGCTCCATCGGCTTGTCCATCATGGCGCGATTCTGATCCAGGACCTTCCAGAAGTCCACGGCGCGGCCCAGCAGCTCGCGCGCCGCCTCGCGCAACGCGTCGCTCGCCTGCACCTGGCGCACGTTGTTCTGCATGTCTTCGGCGTCCCAGCCGCGCGAGTGCGCGATGAACGGGAACTGTGGAAACACGAAGCCCAGCTCGGACCAGAACGTGAGCATGTTGCCGGCCACGGCCTGAATGTTGTCCTGCCCGCCGGTGATGATGAGGGCGGCCACCTTGTTCTTGATGAGCATGTTGTTGTGGATGGTGATCTGGTTCTGCACGCAGTTCAGCCGCTCGGCCATCTTGTAGTAGAGCGACGAGGCGTTGCCCCAACGGATCGGCGTGGCGATGACGACCACGTCTGCCCAGTGCACCAGGCCCTCGTACACGGCTGTCAGCTGATCCTCGGGATCGCGCTCGGTGATGGCGCAGGGCCAGGTGCACGCGTGCGAGGCCTTGGAGTAGTTCCCCTCGCAGTGCTGGAACTTGAGGTCACGCAGCCTGATCAGCTGGGTGTCGGCTACGAGCTCGCGCGCCATGTCCATGGCGTGATCGAGCAGCGCATCCGATGTGGAGAAGCGCGGGTTGCCCTGGTCCATTCCGGTCGTGGAGATGCCGAGCACCCGGGGCGGCGCCCCGACGGGCTTGGCGTGCGCGTCGAGGAGGTGGGACGGCTTGTGCTGGACCAGCCTGCGCGGCATCACGGGCGGGGTCTGGACGTACACTCCGTCCGCGCGCTCCTCGACCGCGAACGACGGCACCTGCTCTTCATCGTAACCCGCGGGCCCTTTCCCGGTGACGACGCTGTACTCCCACCCGTGCCAGGGACACATCACGAATTCCCCGCGCACCCGGCCCTCGCATAGCGGTCCGCCCCGGTGATTGCAGATGTTGGAGATGACAGAGAAGCGGTCTTCGTGGAGGAACACCGCGATCTGATGCCGCTCGAGCTTGAGGGAGTAGGGGACGCGCGCGAGCAGCTCTTCGCGCGTACCGAGTCGGTGCCACGTGGCCATGGGCGCTCCCGGGGGTGGACGGGTCGAACATACCGCCCCAGGTACGCCGCGGAACCCTCGGCCGGGTTGGTCAGACCGGGCGTGTGTGGTGGAGCCTGAGCCCTCCGCGATCGTCGCTCGAGTGCAGGTAGACGGCGTAGGCCCGCAGTCCCCGGACGTCCAGCTGGAAGCGAGTGATGGTGCCGAACGGGTGCCACCCCGTCCGCTCCGCCCAGCCCCGCGCCGCGGCGTTGGCCTCGTGAATATGGGTGACGAGCTCTCGCAGGCCCGCCCGCCGCGCCTCGTCATACAGCGCGTACTCGAATTGGGTGGCGACCCCTCGCCTCCGCGCAGTCGAGAACGCGAACAGGTTCTCGACCTGGCCGACGTGGGAGACCAGTGGGGGATACATCCCCGCCCACTCGTCCAGGGTGCGAACCCGTGCCCGGTCCGCGCCGGTCAGCAGCCACTGAATGCACAGCGGCTGCTCCCGGTCCATCCAGACGTACGCTCGTCTGAGGCCGCGATCCCAGAACCTGAACCCCGACCTTAGCTGGTGCTCGGCGTGATCGGGGTGCCCGCGCAGCGCGCGAATGATGTCGTCGGTCACGGGCGTGAGGTGGACATCGGGCGAGTCGGGCAGGTCGTCGGCCAGGTCGATGCGGTAACGAATCCACCGCTGTGAAATCACGCGCTCCGAAAATGCTGTGCCGATGACTCCCAGACACGTGGTGACGCCGGCCAAGAAGAACGGCGTTGCTTCCCAACAATAGGGCCCGAGGCCCAGCCACTCACCCAGATCGGCTATCATGTTCCCCCCTTTGCTGCCGGTCCAGCGGTGAGTTCGTGGGGCAAAACCCGGGCGAGGCGCGCGGGGTCTGAGGGTAACTCGTTGCCGACCGAGGACATGCTGGCGTGGCCCGACACCATCGGACGAGAGGGTAGGGTGTTGCGTTGCGGCTGCCACGCCACATGGTCGCGCGACTACCGCAAAATGCGAAGCCCGGCAGCGCGGGCAGCGGTGCCGGGCTTCACGCAGGCCTTTGCGGCCAACGGACTCGGGGCTACTGGGAAACAGCCGGCTCGAGCACGCGCCGCGCTGCACCTCCGGCGGCGGGCAACTGCCCGGCCTTGCGCATCCAGCCCTCCCGCTGGTTGTACTCGACCCAGAACATCACACCGTTGTTGCCGCACTGCTCGCACGTTCCGTGGATCATGTACACGCCGGAGTCGAGGGTGAACCCCGCCACCTTGGTCGGCCAGAGTCTGTGAGACCGCGTGTCACCGCACGAGCGGCAGGGGACGTTCACTGCCTCGGGCCAATCGCTCTTCCACCAAGCCAGCGTGTGGGGGTCGAACGTTTCGTATAAGGCGTAGCTCTCCAAAAACTCCTTGACGTTCGTAGCCATCATGCACCTCCACGCGATCGTTGCGAGTGCTTGTCGCGGCGAAGCTACGGTTCGCGGGCGGGCGGGTCAAGGTTTTAGTGTGTCACTGCCGCGACATAGCGTGTCCGCCACGAGCCGTTCAGTTCTGAGACACGGCGTAGTCGAGTGGCAGGCGGACGAGCACGCGGACCGCTCGACCCTGCAACCGGGCCGGACTGAACAGCGCGGTCGCCGCCCATTGCCGGATGGGCGGGCCGAACCCGGCGTGGGGGCTCTGGACGATCTTGATGGAGTTGGGCTCGAGTCGGCCCGTCGTGTCCACGACCGCCTGGAGCACCACGCGGCCGCGGACGCCTGCCCCTCGTAGCAGCTCGGGGTAGGGCGGGGGGCCCGAGAGCAACTCGGGCCGTTGCTCCACCACCGTCTCGAGATAGACCCGGTTGTCGTCGGGCGCGACGCTCTGCGCGCGGCCACCCTCGACACCCGCGCCAGAATAGTCCTTTGGATCGAAATGCTCATGCAGCTCCACCGGGGGGATGTCGGCGGGAATCTCCGGCGGCACGACGACGACTTGGAACCCCTTGAGCGGCACATCCAGCTGCGCGGGTTGCTGCTCGGGCACCTTGGGCCGCTGTTGCGGCGCGAGCAGCACCATCGTGGTGTCGACCTTGACGGTGTGGTCGGTCCCTTTGACCTGCAGCGTAGCGAACACGGCGCCGGCGATCACGCCGGCGTGAATCGTGAGCGAGACTACTGCGGTGCCCAGGACGCGCTGCTTGTCGGTTCTACGTGCGGACTCGATCAGTGTGGGAACCATAACCGGCCTCCGGGGCTCGATGGGCGGACGGCATGGCGCGGGAGCGTGTGAACGTAAGACGTTCGAATCCCGGGGAAGGTTGCGGCGGGACTGTCAGGGCTCCGTCAGGAGGCGTGTTAGCGGGGAAGCGCCTCGATCTCGACGTTCGACGGATACTGGGTCGTGCGGTACACCCGATGCACGCGGGCCTTGTAGTCCTCCGCGCGCGCCCGAAAGATGTTGGGCACGAAGCTCTGCGGATTACGGTCGTACAGCGGGAACCAGGTGCTCTGCACCTGCACCATGATGCGGTGGCCCTTCAGGAACGTGTACGCCTGCTGGTGCAGGTCCACCGTGAACGGCTGGATCGCGTTCGCCGGGATCCCCTCCGGCCGCTCCCAACTCTTGCGGTACCGGCCGCGCATGATGTCTCCCGTCACCATCAGTTCGTAGCCCTGCATCTCCGGTCGGCCCGGCACGGTATCGGGATAGACGTCGATGAGCTTCGCCACCCAGTCGGCATCACTGCCTGTGGTCGAGGCGTAGAGGTGCGCGACGACATCGCCTGCGACGGTCACGTCTTCGGTGAGCGGCGGTGTCTGCCAGGTGAGCACGTCCGGCCGCCCGTCCACGAAGCGCTGATCCTCCGTTTCCCAGCGCCGCCAGCGTGAAGTGCGCGAATAGGTGAGCTCGACCGGTCGCGGGCGGTAGGGCACGGGATGCGCCGGATCGGAGGTGAACTGGTCGCTCGCGTCCGCCGCGGTCGGCGGGTCGAATGACAGCGCGCCGTCGGCGCGCAAGTACAGCCGGCGGCGTACGGCGTTCGCCGGGGGCCACGTGTCGAACGTGCGCCAGCTGTCGGTGCCGGCGTCGAATAACCACGCTGCGGGGAACCGCCCGTCTCCTTCGCCCTTGAGCCAGTAGCCGAACCAGCGGGACTGGAGCTCCCGGTACTCGACACCGGTCGCACGGCCGAAGCGGACATTGCCCAGCGCCGTGCCGGAATCGCCGGACCATTGCCCGTGATACCACGGACCCATCACCAGATGCGCGAGCCGCGCGGTGTCGCTGCGCTCGAGCGCGGCGTAATGGGCGAGCGGACCGTACTCATCCTCCTGGTCCCACCACCCGCCCACCACGAGCGTCGGCACGGTCGCATGGCCCATGTAGCGCGGCAGCGCGCGGGCCTGCCACACCGAGTCGTACGCCGGGTGCTCCGAGAACCGGTGCCAGCTCGGCCACCGGTCGGCGCGGACGGTCCGGGCGAGCGCGTCCAGGGTCGGAAACGACCGATACCACTCGTACAGGTCGTAGCGGGATGGGGACGGCTCTTCGCTTTCGTCGGATGACGATTCCATGCTCCAGGTGTACTCGGTGCCGTAGCTCAGCCGGAACGCCCCCTGGTGAAAGAAGTCGTCGCCCATCCAGGTGTCGCCCATCGGCGCCTGGGGTGAGATCGCCTTGAGGGCGGGGTGCGGGCCTATGCCCGTGACCGCCGTGAGCCACCCAGGGTACGAGACGCCGAACGTGCCGACCTTACCATTGTTGTTCGGCACGTTCTTCACGAGCCAGTCGATCGTATCGTACGCGTCGGTGCTCTCGTCGATCCCCGGCGTGCCCGCGCGCGGCGGCCGATTCATGTCGAACCGGCCCTCCGAGCGGAAGCGACCGCGGATGTCGCCGAAGACGATGATGTAACCGTCCAGGCCGAGCTCCTTGGCACGGCGCGCGAAGCCGATCGCGCCGTTGGCGTTGTAGGGCGTGCGCTGCAACAGAATCGGGAGCGGCCTGGCGGCGTGCGGCGCGAGGATGACGACCCGCAGCTTGACGCCATCGCGCATAGGGATGTTGGCCTCGCTCTTGGCGTACGCCGTGTCGGCGGCCTGTTGTGCGCCGACGGGCAGGGGGAGAGCGGCCGGGAGCAGGCCGGCGATCAGGACGACGACACGAAGCATGAATTCCTCCGGTGTCAGGTGGGACACGCCCCATTTCGGGGCGTCGCGTCCCGATTCGCACACGAATGGGGCCCGCCAGTCACTTTGGAGCGCCCTAATTCTATCACCTAACCGCTTCCCACGAAATATGTTAGAACAGCAGGCGTCGCGGGTACGCTCTGTGCAAATCCAGGCGCCCGAGCCCCCAACCGTGGGGGCTCCCAGAGGGGGGACCGTCAGCATGGCTACGCCCAGTCGCCAAGGGATGGCGCCTGCCAACTCCTACGCCGCGCGGCTGCAACAGATCGCGCACCTCCAGGTCCCCGAGGCCGAGGCGGAGCGGCTGTGGCGCGAGGTATCACGCCACCGCCGCGAGCTGCTGCGACGGCTGGGCCGCGACGTGGGGCGGCGTGTCGCGTTGCTCGATTACCTCATCAACATTCAGCCGCAGCACGTCGACGCGACCATCATCGAAACCGCGGCCCTCGACGCGATCGAGCGCCGTGCCATCTCCGACGCCCTGACCGGTCTGTACGATCGCGGCTATTTCGAGCACGAGCTGAGGCGGGAGCTGCAGCGCTGCCAGCGCTACGGCAACCCGGTGTCGTTGCTGCTGCTCGATCTGGATGAGTTCAAGGAGATCAATGACGAGTACGGACACCGGGTTGGGGACAAGGTGCTGCTGGCGTTCGGCGAGCTGATCCGCAAGCACCTGCGCGGTGCGGACGTGCCGTGCCGGCTGGGCGGCGACGAATTCGCGATCATCCTGTCGGACACCCAGCAGGCGGAGGCGCGCACCGTGGCGGAACGGTTCCGCGCCGACGTCGAGTCGTGGTTCGAGACCCAGCCGGTGTGCGGGCGGTTCCTCGAGGTGACCGTGAGCGGGGGGATCGCCACGGCGCCCTTCGACGCTACCAGTCAGGATCAACTGTACGCGCTGGCGGACGCCGCGCTGTACGACGCGAAGCGGCGCGGATCGAACCGGATCGAGACCACGAGCGGCTCCGCGCATCCCGGGACTCCGGCCGCCGCCTGACGGCGGCTACCAGATCTGCGCCCGCAGGCTGTCGGGCCGCACCATCGCAGTTCCCTCCTGGCAGTGGAACGCTCGAGCGAACTCGGGCAGGTTCGACAGCGGCCCCATGACGCGCCACCGGGCGGGTGCATGGGGGTCGACGGTCACCTGGTTGCGCAGGTACTGGTCGGTCGCCTTGGATCGCCAGATCTGCGCCCAGGCGAGGAAGAACCGCTGCTCCGGCGAAAGCCCGTCGATGTCGTGTGGTCGCGCGCCCCGCGCGAGCGCGCGCTGGAACGCGGCGTAGGCGACCTTGAGACCGCCCAGGTCCGCGATGTCCTCGCCCAGCGTGAGCCGCCCGTTCACATGGGTCACGCTGTCCACCACTGTGTATGAATCGAACTGCTTCGCCACGAGCCCCGCGCGTGTCTTGAAACGCTCGGCGTCGTCGGGGGTCCACCAGTCACGCAGGTTGCCCGCGGCGTCGAACTGACGGCCCTGGTCGTCGAACCCGTGCGTCATCTCGTGGCCGATCACGGCGCCCATGCCCCCGTAGTTCACGGCGTCGTCGGCCGTCGCGTCGAAGAAGGGGGGCTGGAGGATGCCGGCGGGGAACGTGATGTCGTTGAGCGACGGGTTGTAGGAGGCGTTGACCGTGGGCGCCGTCATGCGCCACTCGTCCCGCTCTACGGGCTTGCCGATGCGCTCCAGGTTGCGGTGGGTGGCGAACGCCTGGGCGCGGAGCACGTTGCCGATGAACGGTCCGCGGTCGACGCTCAGCTTGGAATAGTCCCGCCATTTGTCAGGGTAGCCGATCTTCTTGCCGAACGCGTGCAGCTTGCCGAGCGCCTGGGCGCGGGTCGCGTCGCTCATCCACTCGAGCGTGTGCAACCGGTCGTCCAGGGCGGCGATCAGGTTCTCGACCATGTCGAGGGCGCGGCGGCGCGCGTCGGGCGTGAACGTCTCCTGCACGTACGCCTGGCCGATGGCGTCGCCCATCAGGAAGTTGGCCGTCTGGAGGCAGCGCTTCCAGCGCGGCTGCTGCTCCTTCACGCCGGTGAGGGCGCTCTGGAAACGAAAGCTCTCGTTCACGAACGGACTGGAGAGCCACTGGGCCGACTGGCGCACCAGGTGCCACCGCAGATAGTCGCGCCAGTTGGCGAGCGGCAGCGCCACGAGCAGGCTGTCCACCGCGCGGAAGAAACGGGGCTGGCCCACGTTGATCGCGTCGGTCTTGGGGGCGCCGGCGTCGCGCAGGAACGCGGCCCACGCGACGTGGGGCGTGAGGGAGTCGGCGGCAGCCAGGGACAGCTTGTGGTAGTTGGCATTCGGATCGCGCCGCTCGACCCGGGTGAGGGACGCGCGGGCGAGCGCCGTTTCGAGCGCCACGACGCGCGCGGCGGTGGAGTCGGCCGCGGCGGGTCGATCGCCCAGCAACTGCAGCGTGGCCGACAGGTAGTGCAGGTACGCGCCGCGCAGCGCCGTCGCGGTCGAGTCGGAGCGCAGGTAGTAGTCGCGGTCGGGGAGACCGAGCCCCCCTTGCGACGTAGACGCGATCGTCATGACGCTGTTCTTGAAGTCCGGCGCGCCGCCGAGGTTGAAGAGCGCCTCCCGGCCGCTCCCGTGCAGCCGCGCGACTGTGCGCACCACGTCGCCGGTCGACGCCACGCCCCCGATGCGGCGCAGCTCTTCCTGCAATGGTCCGGTGCCCGCCTGCTCCACGGCGCTCGAGTCCATGCACGATGCGTAGAAGGCGCCGAGCTTGCCGTCGGTGGTCTGCGGAGTCGCGGGCGCGGCGGCGGCGAGCCGGTCGACGATGCGGTGCAGCGTCTCGTTGTTGCGCTCCACCAGCTCCGTGAAGCTGCCGTAGCTCGCGTACTCGGGGGCCAGGGTGGTGCGCGCCAGCCAGCCGCCGTTCGCGTAGCGGTAGAAGTCCTGGCACGGAGCGCACGTCGTGTCGCGGTTCGCGGGGTCCAAGCCGGGGTGGATGCCCTGGGCCACGAGCGGCGCCGGCGCGAGGCAGGCGACTAGGGCGGCGAGCAAACGAGGAGTCGCAGTCAAGGGGAAACCTCCATGGGGAGCCTTGTAGGCTACGCGCGCGGCCCCGGCGTCGTTCATTGGGCCCGCCGCCACAGCGCGAACGTCCCGTGCTCGGGCGGACCGCCCCCGCACGAGCCGCTCACTTCCACGTCCCCCTCCAGCAGCCGGGCGCCGTTCCACTGCTCGCCGGTCGCCGCGATCGTCCCGGCGCAGCGCTTCGCGGCATAGTCGAACGGTACCCGGATCGTCACGCTCCGTCCCGCGCGTCGCACCGTGACGGGCCCGGTGACCCGGATCGAGTCGATCCGGCCGACGAGCCCGGTAAGCGAGTCGGCCGTCGCCCCGATCGTCAGATCCAGGCCGATTGCGGCGCCGCCCACCCGGATCTCGCCCGCGTACGCACCCTCGACCGGAGCCGCGATCGTGTCGGGAACGGGTGCACCCGCGCCCGGCAGGGTGAACGCCACCACGTAATCGCCCATCGTCGTGTGCAGCCGGTCGTGGCCGCCCGCGGCGACGGCGACGTACTGGCGCCCACCTGCGAGGTAGGTGACCGGCAGTGCCTGCGCGCCCGCGGGGAGGCCGGCGCTCCACAGCTCCCGTCCAGTCACTTCGTCGAACGCCCGGAGGCGCTGATCGACCGTGCCGGCGATGAACACCAGCCCGCCCCCGGTGATCATCGCACCGCCGAGATTGATCGAGCCCGCCGCGACGCCCGGTACCGTACCGAGCGGCACTTCCCACGTCACGCGCGCAGCGGCGAGGTCCACCGCCGCCAGCGTCCCCCACGGCGGCGGGTTGCACGGCACCCCGGCGGAGTCGAACAGCACGTCGCGCATCATCCCAAAGGGCGTTCCGCGCTGGGCGCTAATCTCGCTGTGCGGGTGCGCGTGGCGCGCCGCCATGACCGAGTCACGCGGGATCAGCGTGACGGCCATGGCGAGCCGGTTACTGGGCGCGATCAGTACGCCGCGCCGCTCGTCGACCGCGACGCCCGACCAGTTCATGCCGCCGATGTCCCCGGGGAAGATGATGGTTCCGCGGAGCGACGGCGGCGTGAACACCCCGTCGTAGCGTAGCGCCGCGATGCGGTCGCGACACTGTCGCCGGGCGTCAGGCGTCGTGCCGAACGCGTCCGCGGCCGCGAGGCTCTCGGGCGCGAGCCGGAGCGCCGGCACCGGAAACGGCTGGGTCGGCCACGCCGCCTCCCCCGGCACGTCGCTCGCCGGCACGGGGCGCTCCTCGATGGGAAACAGGGGTGCTCCCGTACGGCGGTCCAGAATGAACAGGTGACCCATCTTCGTCGCGACCGCGACCGCAGGGACTGAGGAGCCGCCGTGCCGCAGCGTGAACAACACCGGCTGAGCCGGCACGTCGTAGTCCCACAGGTCGTGATGCACGACCTGGAAGGCCCACACCAGACGTCCGGTGGATGCGCGCAGCGCGACCACGGAGTTGGCGTGGGCGTTGGCGCCGGGGCGCTGGCCGCCGTAAAAGTCCGGGCTGGCGCTGCCCGTGGGAACGAAGACGAGGTCGCGCGCCGGGTCGGCGGCGAGGACCGACCAGGCATTGGCGGCGCCGGCGGTGGACGGGGCCGGGACTGGGTCCCAGCTCCAGCGCAACCGGCCGGTGCGGGCGTCGAAGGCGCGCACCACCCCCTCCGGCGCGTCCACCCGTTGATTGTCACTCACCGCCGACCCGACGATCACGAGGCCGGCAGCCACGGCCGGCGGGGAGGTGACCCCGTACTCCCAGTGGTAGGCCGGCGCGTGACGCAACCCGCCCGTCAGGTCCACCTCCCCTCCGGTGCCGAAGTCAGCGCACGGCCGGCCTATGCGGCTATCGAGCGCGATGAGACGGGCATCGACCGTGGCGAGGAAGATCCGGCGGCGGCAAGGCAGGGCCTGCGCGCGGGTCTCATCGAGCCACGTTGCCACGCCGCGGTTTGCGAAGTCGCCGTAGTCTCCCTCGAGCGAGACGCGCGCGTCGTAGCGCCACCGCTCGGTTCCTCGCGCCGGGTCGAGCGCGATCACGCGCCCCAGGGGGGTCGAGACGTAGAGCATTCCGTCGAGCACGAGCGGGGCCGCCTCAAACCGACCCCGGTCGCGCAGGTAGTCCCCGGTGCGGTACACCCAGGCGATCCGCAGCTGCGCGACGTTGCGAGGCGTGAGCTCGGCGAGCGGAGAGTAGCGCGTGCCGCCGGCGTCGTGACCGTACGCGGGCCAGTCACCCGTGCGGGGCGCTGTTTGCGCCGTCGAACGGGCGGCGGGGGACGTCCCCGCGACGACGACGGCGACGCACACTGTTCGGAAGACGGTTGGCACGGGGACCCGGTTCGGAGCGACCGCTAACCTATCCGTCCTGGCGGAGAGTGCAATGCAGGATGCAGCTTATGCGTCCCATTATGCCCTATCACCCAGCCGAGACCCGATACGATACGATTGCCTACCAGCGCTGCGGGAAGAGCGGCGTCGATCTCCCCGCCATCTCGCTCGGGCTGTGGCACAACTTCGGCGGCGTCGATCGGTTCAGTAATTCGCGCGCCATGGTGCTGCGCGCGTTCGATCTGGGGATCACTCACTTCGATCTGGCGAATAACTACGGTCCCCCGCCCGGGTCGGCGGAAACGACGTTCGGCCGGATCCTGCGGCGCGATCTAGCGCGGTATCGCGACGAGCTGATCATTTCGACGAAGGCCGGATATCTCATGTGGCCGGGGCCGTACGGCGAATGGGGCTCCCGCAAGTACCTGCTCGCGAGCCTCGACCAGAGCCTGCGCCGTATGGGGCTCGAGTACGTCGACATCTTCTATCATCACCGCCCCGACCCGCGGACGCCGCTCGCAGAGAGCCTGGGCGCGCTCGATCAGGCCGTGCGCAGCGGCCGGGCCCTGTACGCCGGGATCTCGTCCTACACACCGGAGCAGACCCGCGAGGCCGCGGGGATCCTGCGTGCCCTGGGGACCCCGTGCCTTATCCATCAGCCCAAGTACAGCCTGTTCAACCGCTGGATCGAGCAGGGCCTGCTCGCCGCACTGCGTGAGCAGGGGATCGGGTGCATCGTGTTCTCGCCGCTGGCGCAGGGCCTGCTCACCGACCGTTATCTCTCGGGCATTCCCGCGGATTCTCGCGCGGCCAAGCCGCACGGCTTCCTCAAGCGCGACGAGGTGACGGAGGACGTCTTGGCGAAGGTTCGCCGCCTGAACGAACTTGCTCGCGCCCGCGGGCAGACGCTGGCCCAGATGGCGTTGGCCTGGGTGCTGCGTCACCCCGAGGTGACGTCGGCGCTGATCGGCGCCAGCCGGTCTGGCCACATCGACGACGCGGTGGCAGCGCTCGGGACCCGCCGGTTCGACGCCGCCGAGCTCCAGACCATCGATCAGATCCTCGGCTGACGGCGTCTCATTTTGCGCCTTGCAGCGGACCTTAACGTTACCGCCTGGGTACCGTCCACACTCTTCAATAGTAGGACGCCACCCGCTACAGACCGCTCAGGAGGACCTGTCATGCCGCCCTTTCGCTGTCCCCGCCGGCTTATTGCCGGCGTGGCGGTCGCCGCGCTCGCCGCGGTCGCCGCCTGCACCCACGAGAGCACCGCGCCACTGTCTAGCGGATCCACCAATCCAGCCCTGAGCCTCCCCGAGGCCAATATGATGGGAGAGGCCGTCGCCGCCGATGCCCAGAACGAGCTCGACGGCGCGACCCTGTCGAGCGGGATGTTCCTGCCCGGGCTGGGTGCGCCGATCACCCCATTCGGGTCCGGTGACTTCTGCATGCCCACCCGCAGCCCAGCGTCGCCGGCGAATGCGGACGGGGACCGGGTGCCCGACTCGGTGCGCATCGCGTTCACCGGCTGCGGGTTCGCGGCGGGGACCGAGGCCGACACCGTCCGCGGTACGATCGACATCGTCGACCCCACCCCGGCGGTGGCGGACCGCTCGGTGAAGACCGTATTCACCGATCTCACCTGGGTGCACGTGCGCGACGGCAAGGTCCGTTCGCTCGTGGTGAACGGCACGCGCGAGACCGATCGCGACGCGTCGGTGATCTCGCAGATCGAGAAGGACTTCAAGAGCACCTACACCTTCCCCGACGGCAGCACGGCAAGCCACGACCGCACGTGGAACAGCACGTTCACGGCGGACGCGGCGGGTTCGATCCAGCCGGACGCGCCCTTGCCGAGCGGTAAACTGAGCATCGACGGCACATCGACGTGGACGCACGGTACGAACTCGTACTCGCTGACCGTCTCGACCGACCCCGTGCTGCATTACAACGCGAGCTGCAGCGCGCGGCCCAAGTTCGACGCCGGCACGATCAAGAGCACGGTCACGCGCAACGGCGCCACGTCGAACGTGACGATCGCGTTCACGGCCTGCGGGCAATTCACCGTGACGCGGTCCTAAGACCGCAGGGTCACCCGCTCGCGCCGGTGTAGCGCTTCAGCGCCGCTCGCCACACGAGGCGCGAGAGCGCGAGCGCCGTGCCGGCGACGAGGGCGGCGGCGAGCCCGATCTCGGGCCGCAGCCGCCCGGTCAGGGCCGACGCGGGGATCGTCGTGGTCCAGGCGATCGGAATCAGGTAGACGAACAGGAATCGCAACGCCTCGGGGTAGGCCGACACCGGGTAGCGGGCGCCTTCGTACACCGCGTCGAATAGCACCGACAGGTTCTCGACCGACACGAACCAGAACGCCAGACTCATCAGCGCGACCCAGAGGGCGTACACGACGACCGCCGCAGACGCGAGCGCCAAGGCGAACGCCCCAAGTTGGGCGAGCGATGGCGCGTGCCCCAGCCGGTGGAGCGCGTAGCCCGCCAGCGTGAGCCCGAGCACCACGTCCGAGAGGCGCCAGATGTCGAGCCGCCGGAACGACACGAACGCTTGGGCATCCACCGGCTTCGCGAGCACCAGATCGAGCCCTCCATTCCGGACTTCTCCCGCCAGCCGGCCGATCCCCGGTCGCAACACAGCCTCGATCACGCCGGTGAGCGCGTTGAACACCCCCAGGAGCACCACGACCTCCCAGTAATCCCAGCCGCCGAGTCGCGTCGCATGGGAGAAGAACACGGCCAGGGTGAGCAGTGCCGTGCCGATCCAGAAGAAAGTGCCGAGCACGCTGGCCACGAAGTTGGC
>Ga0209577_10002184_pt1 | contig 19001 bp, 23 predicted proteins | sample GraSoiAngelo_109_FD_185874 | JGI IMG/M metagenome (GOLD analysis project Ga0209577, IMG submission 185874) | Grasslands soil microbial communities from the Angelo Coastal Reserve, California, USA - 14_0903_12_20cm (SPAdes) (version 2) | ecosystem: Environmental > Terrestrial > Soil > Grasslands...
GACCGGCGGCCCCGCCGGGTGGACGCCGGTCGCATCGACCGCGAGCTTGAGAACGTAGAGGTCGAAGCTGCCCCCGCGCAGCATGAGAAAGGCGATCTCACGTCCGTCGGGCGCCCACACGGGCCTGGCCACCACGCCCGCCTGCAGCAGCGTCGCCGACTGGGTGAGGAAGGGAGGTCCCGGGGCAGGCGGACCGGGCGGCAGCGAGACGATCTCCAGGTCGTCGCCTCCGCTGCGGGCGCGGATGAAGGCCAGAAAGCGCCCGTCCGGCGAGGGTGCGGGCTGGAAGTTGCGCTCGCCGGCGGGTGACAGGTAGCTCTCGCTCCCGCCGCGCAGCGAGTGCCAGGTCAGGCGCGCCGCGGGAGCGGGCGGATCGCCCTCGTAGAGGAAGGTCGTGAAGAGCAGCTCGCCCTCCGCCCGCGGCCGGAAGACGTCGTCACTGTCGCCGCCGGTATAGGCGAAGGGCCTTGTCAGCGGACGGGCTGCCCGGCTCGCCAGGTCGACCGTCCAGACCGCCAGGTCGTTCGGGCCGCCACCCTTGCCCCGGTCGGTGAGGAAGGCCAGGCTCCGGCCGTCCGGCGCGAAGGCAGGCTCGGCCGCCCACAGCCTGCCCCCAGGACCGGTCGCCGGTGTCAGCGCCCGGGGTTCCATCCGCTGGCTGCCGGTCAGCATGATGGTCGAGGCCTGGTCGCCGAACTGGGCGAAGGCCAGCTCCGAGCCGTCGCCCGATATCGCCGGGTCCATCACCGCGATTCCGTGGGTCAGGGCGGTTACGCGCGTGCCGGAAAAGCGGTAGAGAGTGCGCGCTTTCACCGCGTAGAGGCGGCCGGCGATGCTGAAGGGCGCAGCCCGGGCCGGCCTCGCCTGCACCACCCTGCCCGGATCGCGGGCCCCGCCCTGGCTGCTGCAGGCGGCGCAGGCCAGCAGCGCCGCCGCCGCCGCCGCAGCCCGGAGCCTCATCCCAGCAGGTCGTTCCCGAAGAGCTGGCGCATGCGCTGCCCGATCAGCGGCCAGTCTGGCACCAGGATCTGCTGCCCGTCGGCGGAGAGCGCGTCCGCGACCAGCGGGGGCAGCAGGTAGACCTGCTGGATGTCCGTGAGACCGAGCGCGCGCACGTAGAGGGCGAGCTGAGCCGCGCGCAGCGGGTCCAGATCCGTCTTGACGTGTCCGTTCATGTCCCTGGCCAGGGCCGGGGCTTCGGCCAGCAGGTCCATTCCCGAGACGCGCCGCTGGAGCGCCAGAAGCACCTGCTGCTGCCGGGCGGATCGGCCGAAGTCGCTGAGGAGGTCGCCGTGGCGGGAGCGCACGTACTGGAGCGCGTGGTCCCCGTCGAGGTGCTGCGGCCCGGCCGGGATGAAGACGCGGGTGTAGCCGTAGCCCGAACCCCGGAGATCGTCGGGGTAGGTGTCGTCCAGGACCGGGTGGAGGACGTCGACGTCGACGCCTCCCATCCGATCGATCACCGCCACCAGGCCGCCCAGGCCGACCCAGGCGTAGTAGTGGATGGGGATCCGGAGCCGGGCCTCGACCGTGGCGCGGGCGAGGGCGGCGCCGCCCTGGCGGTAGGCCGCATCGATCTTCTCTGAGCCGTGGCCCGGGACGTCGACCCAGAGGTCGCGCGGGATGGAGAGGAGGACCAGCTGGTGATGACCTGGATCGATGGAGGCCACGATCATGGTCTGGGTGAGGACGGCGTCGGCCTGGACCTTCTGGTCGTTGTCGCTGCCCAGGAGCAGGACGTTGACCCGGTGCGTCGCATCCAGGGGGGGCGGCGTGGTGGCGGGTGAAGCGACCGGGGCACCGGGGCGGGAGGGGTCACGCTGGCCGAACAGAGCCAGTATCGGGGCCAGGTAGGCGGTGGCGCACACGATCAGGAAGGCGGCGATCAGGGCCCCAAGGGCCAGCCAGCGCGGCCGATCCCACGCCTTTGCGCTTCCGGGTCCCTCCAGCGCCATCCTTCCCGACTTCACTTGACCACCCCTGGGGAAGACCGCGCAACCGGTCCATTCGAAATGGCCGTCAAGGAGGGGCCGAGGCGCCGGCCGAAAAACCGTTACGCGATCGTCGCCATGGCAGGCGAACAAGGAAACCCGCCCGGCACGTTACCTCGGATAGATGCACGAATCGGGCAACGTGATCTCGCTCCGGTTCTCAACCGGTACCTACGGGGCGCAGAGCCCTCACCAGCTGACCTTCTGTTACCAGTGCCATTGCGCCGTCGACCTGCGCACCATCAGCCGGTCGATGCTCCGCTCCGGCCACTGGGCGCGGCTGGGTACCTGTCCCCACTGCGGAACGACGGTGACGCGGATCGTGCGCGCCGCCAGCTGACCGGCCGTCCATTCCGGATCGCGGCTGCGCGTTGGGGGTAACATCCAGTCCGTGACCACCAGACCATCGCGCCCGGCTGCCCGCCGGGCCCGGCGTGCCGCCCCCAATCCCGAGGCGGAGGCGATCGCGGTCCCGTCAGGACGGCCGGAAAAGGCCTCCTACGCGATGATCCTGGCCTTCGCGGCGGCGCTGCGGTCGACCTGCCTCAGCCGCAAGGTGGGCTGTGTGATCGTGCGCGACGGGCAGGTGATCGCGACCGGCTACAACGGGACCCCGGCGCGGACCTGGCATCCCGAGGAGTTCCCCAAGCCCTGTCCCTGCGTGGGAGGGGTCAGCGGCGCCGACCTCTCGCTCAAGTACTGCGCCCACGCCGAGGCCAACGCGCTGGCCCAGTCCGCGTATCGCGGCTCGTCGACCGCCGGAGGCGACATCTTCTGCACCAATTTCCCCTGCATCGAGTGCGTCAAGCTGTTGATCAGCGCCGGAATCCGCGCCATCCAGTACGTGCACGGCTATCCCGACGCCAGCGGGTTGCGCGACCGGTACCTGAGCCAGGCCGGAATCCCGACCCACCAGATCCCCTGGAGCCGGATCCAGCCCCATCTCGCCCTCCTGGCGCGCGGCTGAGGCCGGCTGCTAGCGGCCGGCGCCGGCATCCGCCGCGGTGGCGGGCTGGACGAAGGTGACCGTCACCGTCGACCGCTGATCGTCGCCGAGGTCGGCCGTCGCCGGCAGGAGCAGGCCGCAGAGGAGCAGGATCACGAACCAGGGAAGGACCGCGTCCCGCATGCAAGCGCAACGCCGCCGGCTCCGGAGGCCGACTCGCCGTCGCCGCCCTGGCGCAGGGACGGCACCTCTGCGTTACACGCGCGCCGGACGGCGACCGGCTTTACGGGGGGACGGGCGCAGGGCCAGGTGCGCGTACTCCAGCGCGGCCTGCCCGGCCTTTCGCGGTGTGAGCCCGACCAGGACGCCGGCGAAGAAGGCGGCCGGTCCCGCCAGGCGATCCGCCGGGATGCCGTGGCGTCTGGGCGGCAGCGTGTGGTGGCGGTCTCCGTCGAGGAGCTCCACGCCGCCGTCCGCCGCCGCCAGGTAAACGAGGGTGGGGCCCAACCGCCCGATGGCCGCAGCCACCTGTGGGGCAGTGGTCCTGGGACCGAAGAGCACCGCCGCGTCGGCGGCCGTGAGCCCCACCCAATGCGCGCTGGCCAGCGCCGGCTCGAGGACGCGCCTGGCCATCCGGGCGTTGGCCGACCAGAGGAGCTCGGCGTCGAGTTGGAGCGCGGCCCGGCCGCCGCGGGAGGCGGCCGCGGCCAGGGCGCCCAGGGCAGCCGACCTGGCCGGTTCGATCGAGAGGCTGTAACCCGAGACCACCGTCAGCCGCGCCCTCAGGACTGAAGGCGGGGGAACCTCATCCAGGCGGAGGAGCAGGTCGCAGCCGCGTTCCAGGCGGCGCAGACCGGCCGGCCCGCGCGTGTCACGCAAGACGGTCGTCCTCTGTCCCGAGGCAACCGGCGCGAAATGGAGGTCGACGCCGACCCGGGCCAGCGCTGCGCGAACGATTCGCCCGGCCGCGTCGTCGCCGGTCTTGGCCACCAGAGCCGTGGTCAGCCCGCGGACCGCCGCGTGGGCTGTGAGCCGGGCGGCGGTGCCGCCCAACGCCCGGGTCGCCGACCGGTCCTGTGGACGCTCGAGAGCGACGTCACCGACGCCGAGCCAGTCGAACGCCGCCGGCATGGCCGCAATGATATCGACGGAGGCGGTCTGCCCTTGTCAGCTCTGGCCGGCGGCGGCCACCGGGACGGGCCGGATCGGGGGCGCCGCCTCAGCTCCCACCGCCGCTGCTGCATGCCCGCCGGCCGCGGCATGGCGCGTGCTGCCCGGGAGCTGCGGGCTGGGCGCCACGGTGGGGGCCGGCGTCCGGACCGGGCTCGCATGCACGGCGGGTGCAGCCAGCCGGGACCGTGCCGGGACGCGTTCGGCCGCTCCGGCGGGCGGAGTGAGGGCCGCTAGCGAGGCCAGGCCGCGCTCCACCCGGCCGGCGACCGCCTGACCGACCTCCAGGACCTGGGCTGCCGGCGGCGCCTCGAGCGAGAGGCCGAAGCTCGTCGGTGTGGACAGGGAGACGGCGATCTCGCGCTCCGCGGCCGGTCCCAGCAGCAGAGACGTGGCCTGGTAGAGGCCCAGCGCGACACCGAGGGTCGCGATCGCCGCCGGCGTGATCGCCTGACGCGGGAGGAGCGCCGTACCGGGCTGGCCGTGGGTCATGTCGCGCATCCTAGGCGGGCCGCCTTACACAGCCGGCGGCCGTCCGGACCATTGCGGCGTCCGTCCGGCGGAGCCCCGTAAGGCGAGGCGTAAGGTGGGCCTATGGCCAACCGGCTGGCAGCACAGACGAGCCCCTACCTCCTCGAACACGCCGCCAACCCGGTCGACTGGTACCCCTGGGGCCCGGATGCGCTGGAACGGGCGCGGGCCGAGGACCGTCCCATCCTCTTGAGCATCGGCTACAGCGCCTGCCACTGGTGCCACGTCATGGCCCGCGAATCGTTCGAGGACCCGGCGACGGCCGAGCTGATGAACCGGTTCTTCGTCTGCATCAAGGTCGACCGCGAGGAGCGACCAGACCTCGACCAGGTCTACATGCGCGCGGTCCAGGGAATGACCGGCTCCGGCGGCTGGCCGATGACCGTCTTCCTGCTCCCCGATGGAACGCCCTTCTTCGGCGGGACCTATTTCCCGCCGGTGGAGCGCCACGGCATGCCAGCCTTCAGGCGGGTGCTGACCGCGGTGGCGGAGGCTTACAGGCTGCGCAGGGGCGAGGTCGAGAGATCCGCGAGCCAGATGCGACGGTTCCTCGATCGGCCGGCGACCCCGCCCTCTGCGGGCCCGAAGCCGGAGCCGGACCTGCTGGACCGCGCCTTCCAGGAGCTGGCACCGGGCTATGACGCCGTCCACGGTGGCTTCGGGGGCGCCCCCAAGTTCCCCCAACCGATGCTGGTCGACTTCCTGCTCCGGACTCACCGTCGCACGGGAAATCCGCGTGCCCTCGACATGGCCACCCATACCCTGCGCCGGATGGCGGCGGGCGGGATATACGACCAGCTGGGCGGCGGCTTCCATCGATACGCGGTCGACGCCGTCTGGCTGACGCCGCACTTCGAGAAGATGCTGTACGACAACGCGCTCCTGGCCCGCGCCTATCTCGACGCCTGGCAGGCGGTGCGGGATCCCGAGTTCCTCCGAGTCGCCCTGGAGACGATCGAGTTCGTGCGCCGCGAGCTCCTCGCGCCTGAGGGCGGATTCTTCTCCAGCCTCGACGCGGATAGTGAGGGCGAGGAGGGCAGGTTCTACCTCTTCACCGCGGCCGAGATCCGGGAGCTGCTGGGCGAGGACGCGGAGGCCTTCGCGCGCGTCTTCGACGTCAGCGAGCCGGGCAACTTCGAAGGCCGGTCGATCCTGCACGTGATCGGCGAGGATGCCGGCGGCGTCATGGCACGAGCCCGTCCTCGCCTGATGGCGGCCCGTGAGCGGAGGACCCGGCCGCGGCGCGACGAGAAGGTGCTGGCCGCCTGGAACGGGCTCATGCTGCGCGCCGTATCCGATGCCGCGCGCGTCCTCGACCGCCGCGACCTGCTGCAGCTGGCCCGCGCCAACGCCGCTTTCCTGCTGAATCAGATGGAAAACCGAGGACGGCTGCGGCGAAGCTACAAGGACGGTCGTGCGGGCCCGGCCGGCTTCCTGGAAGACCAGGCTGCCGTCGCCGACGGCCTGCTCAGCCTCTACGAGGCTGGCTTCGAGACGCGCTGGCTCGACGCCGTCCGATCCCTCTGCATGGCCATGATCCGCGATTTCTGGGACGAGGCCGCCGGCGCCTTCTTCGATACCGCTCGGGATCACGAGACGCTGGTCGTGCGCCCGCAGGACCCAACCGACAACGCGACTCCTTCTGGCACCTCCATGGCGGCCGACGTCCTGCTGCGCGCCGGTACGCTGCTGGGCGAGGCTGGGTGGGTCGATTGCGCCAGAAGCGTGCTCGAACGGCTGGGCTCGCTGGCGGCGCAGGCGCCGACTGCCTTCGGCCGGCTGCTGGCCGTCCTGGACTTCCATCTCGGCAGGCCGGTCGAGATCGCGCTCATCGGCGACCCCGGGGGCGCCGACACGGCGGAGCTGCTGCGCGAGGTCCGCAACCGGTACCTTCCCAACCGCCTGCTGGCGCAGGCCCCGACCGGCGACGGCGTGGACATTCCGCTCCTGGAACGGAGAGGGCGCCTCGAAAGTCGTGCCACCGCCTATCTCTGCGAGGGCTTCGTCTGCCAGGCGCCGACGACCGATCCCGCCGAGCTCGGCCGCCAGCTCGACCGGCTCAGCGCTCGCTGAGCCAGCGGGCGTAGTCGTCCGGGGTGTTGAGGTTGCGGAAGGAGCGCAGCTCGGGATCCACGGGGCGCAGCTCGTCCGCCGCCAGGTAGCGGACCCGCGACCGCTCCAGCAGCGAGAGCACGCTGTGCCGTCCATCCGCGAGCAGGGCCTCGATTCGGGGGGCCAGAGCGGTGCTGTAGACGGCGCAGGTCCCCTCCACGCGCCCCTGGAGCCGCGGCACCGCGGCTTCGAAACCGCCCAGCGTCGCGAAGAGGAGCCGGCCCAGCGCCGGCTCGACGTCGGGGAGGTCGCAGGCGACCACCCAGGCAGCCGGGCCGGCCGCGGCCTCGAGCCCGGCCGCCATCCCGGCCAGGGGACCGGCCCCGGGCAGGGAGTCCGGTACCCAGCGGACACCCGCCATGGCCGGCTCCGCCCCACCCGCCACCAGCACCTCGTCGACCGTGGCCCGAAGACGGGCCACCAGGTGGCCGAGCAGGGTGGAGCCGGCGACCGGCAGTGCGGACTTGTCCCGCCCCATGCGGCGGCTGAGGCCGCCGGCCAGGATGACCAGGGACGTGGGCATCCCTCAGCTTGGCACGAAACACGAAAAAGAGACCGGCGACCTGCGCCGGCCTCTCTGCCGTCCTGGCGTCGGTTGCTCTACGGGCTCGCGGACGTCGAGGGGAGCGCCGAAGCCGATGCGCCGGCGCCGCCGCCGATGCCGCTTCCGGCCGAGTTCTGGACCACGACCGTCCCGAACCCGAACCAGTGCTGGAACGCGAAGCCGTACCACAGGATCGCGAGGATGACGATCAGCGCGATCAGGAATATCGCCACCACCGCCGCGCTCGAGCCGCCGCCGTCATCGTGCTCGTGAACGACTGCCATAGGGTCCTCCCTTCGATAATAACTTCAACGCATATCTCGTGATACCGCCCCTATCATATCACCTGCGCCTGGACCCGTCAAATCAGCAAATGCGGCTCTGCGTGACAACCTGTATGTCAGAAGATCGGCTGAGCGCCACCCCAGGAAGAACGGTCAGCCTTGTGGATATGTGCAAGGGTTGGGGAAAAGCTCGAGCAGAGCCGCCGCCCCTACTGCCGCTTAAGGGATCCTCGATGGACGGTGAAGGCGTTGGCCTGCTGGATGGGACGGATGACGAGCTCGTCGACGTTGACGTGCGCGGGCCGCGTCACTGCCCAGCCGATGGCCTCCGCGACGTCGGCGCCCGTGAGCGGCTCGACCCCCTGATAGACGTTGGCCGCGCGCTGGGCGTCACCCTTGAAGCGGACCAGGCTGAACTCGGTCTCCACCATGCCGGGATCGATCTCGGTGATCCGGATCGGCTCGCCATTGAGCTCGATCCGAAGCGTACGGCTGATGGCTCGCACCGCGTGCTTGCTGGCGGTGTATCCGGCCCCGCCGGCGTAGACCTCGAAGCCGGCCACCGACCCCAGGTTGACGATGTGGGCGCGCTCCGCCTTCCGGAGCAGAGGAAGGCAGGCCCGCGTCATCCGCAGCAGGCCCAGGACGTTCGTGTCCAGCATGGCGCGCCAGTTCGCGTCGTCGCCGGCGCCGACCGGCTCCAGCCCCGCGGCCAGGCCGGCGTTGTTGACCAGGACGCTGACCGAGTCGAAACGCGCCTCCACATCCCGGACGAATGCCTCGATGCTGGCGAGCTCGCGGACGTCGAGCGGGAGCACGACCGCCCCGATCGCCGCCTCCAGGGTCTTCAGGCGGTCGAGACGGCGCGCCCCGGCCACCACCCGGAAGCCCGTCCCGGCCAGCATCCTGGCGGTGGCCTCGCCGATTCCCGAGCTGGCGCCGGTGACGACCGCGATCCGCTCCGCCGCTGCCATCCCGATCATCGTATGCCTTGGGGCTGGGGGCTCCCTCCGGTTGCGCCGCTGCCAGCTCGATGCGTATCGTTGCGGGCAGGAGGCTTCGATGAGGGGCGAGTGGAAGGAGCCGTCACGTCCGCTGGCCGCCGTCCTGCTGGGGATGGCCCTCTTCGCCGTGCTGGCGAGCGCCTCGACGGTCAGGCCGCTGATGGCCCTGGCCGCGCCCGCGAAGGTCCATCCTCACCCCTCGCCCACGCCGGTGCCGCCGCCGACCCCGGCTCCCACGCCGCCGCCGCCACCCCGCCCGTCCTCGACACCGGCTCCGACCGCGGCGCCCACCCCCGTCCCTCCCTCGCCTGCGGCAGCCGTCCCACCGCCCGTCGCCGCGGCGGCCGCGAACCCAGAGCCGTCGTCCGCCGGCATCGAGCTGGCGCCGCCCGACCTGGCACCGGCCGCCGGTGTGGCCGGGTCGACAGCCGTGGATTCGGTCGCGCCAGGCGGCGTGCTTCCGCGCACCGGGCCGCGGCTTGCCGCCGTCCGAGCGCCCACGCCGGACTCCAGCCTCGTGCTCTGGATTCTGCTGCTGGCCGTCGCCGCCCCGCTGACCGTCGTCCTGGCGCTGATCTCTTTGGTCCTGGTGCGCCGCTGACCCCGCGCGCCGCGTCCGGCGACGGCGGGAGCCGGTCCGGTCGGATAAGCTTGGTCGCTGTGGCCAGGGATCTGACCGTCAGGCTCGCGCAAGACCGGCCGGGTGAGCTCGCCGCCGTCGTCGATGCCGTGAGCCGCTCCGGAGTCAACATCGAGGCTGTGACCGAGGTCAATGGACTGGTCCACGTGCTGGCCCGCGACGCCGGCGCGGTGCGGGCCGCCCTGCGCGGCGCGGGCTATGTGGTCGAGGATGAGCGTGAGGTCATCATCATGCCCATGTCCGACCGGCCCGGCGAGCTGGCCATGACCCTGCGCCGGCTGGCCGAGGCCCAGGTCAACGTGCGCTTCCTCTATCTCGCCACCGGGACCCGCGTGGTCATCGGCGCCGAGGACGTGATGAAGGCGCGGGCCGCGCTCGGTCCCTCGGCGAACTAACCGCCGCCGAGCCGATGGAGCGCAGGCTGGGGGATTGCGAGGCATGCCGGCTCTTTCGCTGAGCCTGGACGAGGTCGATCGCCGGCTGGCGCGGGCGCCGCTGGTCCCGGTCTTCCGCGAGATCCTGAGCGATGCCCTGACGCCGGTGACCGCCTATCGACTGCTGGCGGAGTCCGGACCGGCCTTCCTGCTGGAGAGCGTCGAAGGCGGGGAGCGGTTGGGCCGCTATTCGTTCGTCGCCGCTGATCCGCTGGCCGTGATCACCGTCGATGCAGGCGAGGCGCGCGTCGACGACGCCGCCGGCGAGCGCGCGCTGCCGGGCACGGATCCATTCAGTGCCCTCGAGGGCTACCTGGCAGCCTTTGCGGCGGAGCCGGTCGACGGGCTGCCCGCCCGCTTCTGCGGTGGCGCCGTCGGCTACCTGGCCTATGAGTCGGCTCGCTACATGGAGCGGGTCAAGGTGCCCGCCGCCGACCCGCTGGGCGTGCCCGACGGGGTCTTCCTTCTGACCGACACGCTGGCCTGCTTCGACCACGTCCGGCACCGGCTCAAGCTCGTGAGTCATGTCCGCCGGTCGGACGGCCCGGCTGAGACCGCCTACCGGGCGGCTTCGGAGCGCATCGACCGCCTGGAGGCCCGGCTCCGGGCTCCGGTCCAGCTGCGTCCCATCGCCGCCCCCACCCAGCCTCGGCCCAGCTCGGCGCAGCCCGAACGCGCCGAGCCTGACTTCGTCCAGGCGGCGGAGCGGGCCAAGGAGTACATCCGGGCCGGGGACATCTATCAGGTGCAGATCGCGCAGCGCTACAGCCTCCCCATCGAGGCCGATCCGTTCGACGTCTACCGGGTCCTGCGCGCCCTCAATCCCTCGCCCTACATGTACTACCTGAAGCTGCCCTCGCTCACCATCCTCGGGACCTCACCCGAGATACTGGTCACAGTCGAGGGACGCTCGCTCAGGCTGCGGCCCATCGCCGGCACGCGCCGCCGGGGACGGGATGCTGCAAAAGACCGCGCCATGGAGGAGGAGCTGCGCGCCAGCGAGAAGGAGCGCGCCGAGCACGTGATGCTGGTCGACCTGGGCCGCAACGACCTGGGCCGGGTCAGCGAGGTGGGGTCGGTCCAGGTCACCGACCTGATGACGGTCGAACGCTACTCTCACGTGATGCACCTGGTCTCCAACGTAACCGGCCGCCTGCGTGGGGACTGCAGCGCGATGGACGTGCTGCGCGCCTGCTTTCCGGCGGGCACCGTCACCGGAGCGCCCAAGATCCGGGCCATGGAGATCATCGCGGAGCTGGAGCGCGAGCGGCGGGGAGTCTACGCCGGCGCCATCGGCTACCTCAGCTTCACGGGCAGCGTCGACACCTGTATCGCGATCCGCACCATGCTGGTCAAGGACGGCCGTGCCACTGTCCAGGCGGCTGCGGGCATCGTTGCCGACTCGATCCCGGAGCAGGAGTACCTCGAAACGCAGAACAAGGTGGCGGCGCTGCTCCAGGCGTTGGAGCAGGGACGATGAATCGGCCCCTGATGGTCATCGACAACTACGACTCCTTCACCTACAACCTGGTGCAGTATCTCGGCGAGCTGGGGGCAGAGGTGATCGTGAGACGAAACGACGCCGTCACGATCGATGAGGTGGCGGCGGCCCGTCCTCGGGCTGTCGTCATCTCCCCCGGTCCTGGAACCCCGGACGAGGCCGGCATCTGCACCGACCTCATCCGCAGCCTCGGGCCGGCCCTTCCCATCATGGGCGTCTGCCTGGGCCATCAGTGCATCGGCCAGGCCTATGGCGCGAAGGTGACGCGGGCCGCCCGGATCATGCACGGCAAGGTCTCGCCTGTGTTCCACCAGGGCCGCTCCCTCTTTCGCGGGCTGCCGAGCCCGCTGGAGGCCACCCGCTACCACTCGCTGATCGTGGAGCGTGAGACGCTACCGGGGGCGCTCGAGCTGACCGCCTGGACCGAGGACGGCACCATCATGGGACTCAGGCACGTCGAGCATCCGGTGACCGGGGTCCAGTTCCATCCTGAGTCGATCCTGACTTCGAGCGGCCGGCGGTTGCTGGCCAACTTCCTGGACGATGCCGACGCCTGGCAGAAGGGTGCGGGCCGGTGCTAGGATGGGCGGACTCGCGTTGAGCCGGGAGGGCTGAGGATGGGCGTGGAGGTCGTTTCGGGTGCGATGATGTCGTGCAGCTTCGGCGTGGCGCCGGCCTCGCTCACCGTGCTGCCGGCCAACCGGGTCACGGTCGGCGGGGTGCCCGCCGCCAACATCATGGACTACGTTCCGATGATGAACATCCCGACCTTCGGTATGTGCACCAGCCCGTCCAACCCGCAGGTCGCCGCCGCGACCGCCGCCGCCCTGGGTGTCCTGACGCCCCAACCCTGCATCCCCGTCACCAGCGCGCCCTGGTCGCCGGGCTCCCCGACCGTGACGATCGGCAGCCAGCCGGCGCTGACCAACTCCTCCACCTGCAACTGCATGTGGGGCGGAGTGATCACGATCTCCAGCGCGGGGCAGACCACGACGACCGTCGCCGGCTAGATCCGGATGTGAACAGGGCCCGGATGATGCTGACGGTGGTCCGGTCTCAGGGGAGAGCGGGCGGCGACGGACCCGTCTTGCGATCCAGGCTGGCCACGTGCTGATCGATGTCCCTGAGGTCAGCCTTGATCTGGACGAGATCCGCGTCCAGAGCGGCGACCTTGCTGGCGAGGTCACGCAGGGAGGGATCGAGATTGGACGTGTTGCCCTGTATCTGATTGAGGCGAGCATCGACCTGGTGGAGATCTGGCTGCATCCGGTCGAGATCCGCCTGGATGGCGCCGAGACGATTGACCGAGGGTGCGCTGTTCGGCACTGACGATCCCAGCTGGCGCATCTCCAGGAGCATGAGGAACATCTCGACGGTGATGGCCGCCAGCAACAGGGTGAGAACTGCCGCGCTGATGAAAGCTGCCCTTGCCAGGGCGTCCGGCCTGCCACCGCGGTCCTCTCCCCTTCCAGCTATAGATGCCATGATCAAACATTACGCGCAGCCAGGCCCACGAACGAAGGGCTGCACGGAACTATTCCATGTCGTTGTGGTATGATTTTGGTATGAAACGCGTCGTGAAGGTGGCGATCAGCCTGCCGGATGACTTGCTCCATCGAGTCGACCGCGCTCGTCGGGAGCGCAAGGTGAGCCGCAGCGAGTACTTCAGGCAAGCGGCCACCAATTTGCTTGGTCTCACCGGCGAGCAGGAGATCGATCGCTACGTGCGTGGCTACTCCGAGCACCCGGAGACGCCTGCGGAAGTGGAGGCGGCGCGAGCCGCGTCTGCGAGGGGTCTAGCGTCTGAGCCCTGGGAGTGAAGCGGGGCGAGATCTGGTGGGCCGAGCTCCCTCAACCAGCTGGCCGCCGCCCGGTGATCCTCCTATCTCGTGACGAAGCCTACGAGGTTCGCCGGCTCGTCACGGTCGCCCCGGTCACAACCCGCATTCGAGGGATTCCCGTGGAGGTTGCACTTGGTCCCAAAGAGGGGATGCCACGTGAATGTGTCGTCAATCTCGACACCGTCACAACCATACCCAAGGATGCGCTCCGAGAGCGGCTGGCCGTCCTCTCACGCTCGAAAATGACGGCCGTCGAGGGGGCTCTCCGGTTTGCCCTCGGCCTTCAGAAATAAGTCGGCAAGCGGCCGTCAGCCTGAAGGCGACCCTGAGCAGCAAATGATGAATGGCTGGGGCGCTAGGATTCGAACCTAGGAATTACCTGATCCAGAGTCAGGCGCCTTACCAGCTTGGCCACGCCCCAGCGAGCGAAGGCGGCCACAAGTCTAGCAGAGGCCCTCGCCTCCAGCACCTCATTCCCGACCGGCCGGATCAGTTGCTGAAGCCGGGCGGCAGGAGGATGTCGCCCTTGGTCGTCGGGACGTAGACGCGCCAGAAGTAGTAGCCGAAGAAAGCCCGCGAGTCAGCCTGCATCACACCTGCGTAGAGGGTTACGGCGCGCACGTAGAGGTCGCTGGGGTTGTAGGCATAGACCGCCCTGGCCATGTCGCCGGGGGCGCCGTGCGCGCGCAGATAGCGCCCCGCCGCCAGGATCGCATCGTGCGGATCGTCGACGTTTCCGCCCTGGCCGTAGCTGGCCCAGGTGGCGGGCATGAACTGCATCGGCCCCAGCGCGCCCGCCACGCTCGTCCCCTGGATCCGGCCCATGCTGGTCTCGATCAGGTTGATCGCGGCCAGGTACTCCCAGGGGATGCCGTAGCGGGCCTGCGCCTCGTGGTAGTAGGCGAGCAGCACGTCGGGCTCGGACGGGGTCACGATCCGCCAGTGCGGAAGGCTGGTCCGGAGCCCGTTCAGCTCGCGGATCTGCTGCGCGGCGCTGAGATTGGCGGAGACCACGTCACGCAGGTCGGAGGGGGTCAGGCTGAGCAGGCGCGGGGCCCAGTCGGGATGGGCGATCAGCTCCTGGTAGGCGTCCTGCTGGCTTTCGCCCAGGACCGGGAGCTGCGTGTAGTGCGTGGTCGAGGCCCGGATCCGCGCCTCCAGCACCCGAAGCCGGGTGGCCAGCTCAGCCAGCTCGTCCGCAGGCGCGGCTGAGACCGGCGCCGGGGCCGGTGAAGCCATTGCCTCGACCGGCGCCGCCGAGGGGCTGGGCCGGATGGGCGGGGCGGCAGCCGGCCGGCTGCTGGAGGCGCCGGCGGGACCGGCGCAGGCGCTCAACAGAGTCAGCCCGGCCAGGGCGGCCCAGACGGTGCGGCGGAGCGAGGCGGCCATCTCGACCGCTACCCATAGCATGTCTGGCGCCGGGGCTCAAGCAGAATACCCTGCAGGAAATCGTGAAGTTCCGGAGTCTGGCCGGCGGCCTGTAACCGGGCAGGCGCGGCCGCCGTAGAGGGGATGGAACAGTGGATGACGCGGAGGCGATCGACCTCCTACGGCAGGGCGATCGCCGCGGGCCGCAGGTCCTGATGGAGCGCTACCAGATGAGTGTCTACAACCTCTCGTTACGGATGCTGGGCAACACGGCCGACGCCGAGGACGCCACCCAGGAGGTCTTCTTCAAAGCCTTTCAGCGCCTTGAGCAGTTCCGAACGGGGGAGCCCTTCGGCGCCTGGCTCCAGGGGATAGCGCGGCACCAGGCGATCGACATGATCCGGCGGCGCAGGACGATCCCCCTGGCCGCCGCCGAGCCCTCCCGCAGCCTGGACGTGGAGGCCGCCGCCATTGCCTCTCTGGATCGGGCCCAGGTTCAGGCCGCGCTGCGCCAGCTGGACGGCCGGGAGCAGGCCCTGCTCGTCCTGCGCTACTGGGAGGACCAGCCGATCGAGCTGATCGCGCGTACGCTCCGCATCTCGGAGGGCGCCGCCAAGGTGGCTCTGCTTCGGGCCCGCCGGGCGTTGAAAGAGCGCCTCGAGGCGAGGAAGGGAACCGGCCGTGCGCTGTGAGGACGCCCGGCCGCTCCTGCTCAAAGGGCAGCACGCCGAGGCGGAGGCCCACCTCGAGAGCTGCGAGATCTGCTTCGGCTGGCTCGAGGCGCACGATCCGATCGTGGCCGTGCTCCAGGCCGCGCGCCCCGCGCTGAGCCCGGTGCCGGCCAGCGTAGCTTCCACGGTCCTGGCGCGGTGGCAGCCGCATCGGGTATCGCTGGGGATGGGCATCGCGGCGGCGATCGCGCTCTCGGTCCTGGGCCTCGGTCTTTCGGCCCTGTCGATCCTGGCGGCCCCGGCGCTCGCCGCCTCGTTCCTGGCCTCCGTGAGCGACCTCGCCGCAATCGTCCAAGCGGTGGCCGCGGGCCTGCTCGCCGTCCCGCGCGCGCTCCTCTTCGACCAGCCTCTGGGGCTCGCCGCCTTCACCGCGGCGACCGTCGCGGCCTGCGCGCTCTGGGCGCGCCTCTACCAGCAATCCCAACTCCCAAGGAGGACCGTCTCATGAAAGTCTCACGCCTGGTGCTGGCGCTTCTGGCCACTCCCCTGATCGCCATCGCCACCGCCTCGGGCGCGGTTGCCGCCGATCGCGCCGGCGCCGCGCGGGACGCCGCCGACGCCATCCTCTCCAGCGGGCAATCGGTCACCTTCGGCGGCGACATCAGCGTACCGGCGGGCGAAACTCACCAGGGCGACCTGGTCGCCTTCGGCGGCAACGTCCGGGTCGACGGCACCGTCACCCAGGACGTGGTCGCGCTGGGGGGCAACGTCGTGATCAACGGCACGGTCGGCCGGGACGTGGCCAGCGTCGGGGGCTCGGTCAGCCTCGGGCCTCACGCCATGGTCGGGCGCGACGTGGCCCTGGCGGGCGGCTCGCTCGATCGCGCCACCGGCGCGGTCGTGGGCCGCAACGTGACCTACGCCAACCGGGACTTCCAGTGGGACGGGGCCCCCGCGCTCGCGGCCTTCAACCACCGTGGCTTCGGCGGCTTCGGCTGGGGCGGCGTGGCCTTCGGCGTGATCATCGCCATCGGCATCGTGCTCCTCGGCCTGGTGATGCTCCTCTTCTTCCCCCGCCAGTTGCTGGCGACCTCGAGCACGGTCGAGCAGCGCCCGATGGAGAGCCTGGGACTCGGATGCGCCGGCGTGATCGCGGGCCTGGCGCTGATGGTCCTGTTCGCCATCACCATCATCTTCATCCCGGTCAGCCTGGCGCTGGCGACTGCCATGACCATCGCCTGGCTCTTCGGCTGGGCCTCGATCTTCGTCCTCACGGGGCAGCGGCTGCTGCGCACGGCCAACCGGGCGCAGGAGCTCGTCCCCGCCCTGCTCCTGGGCGGACTGCTGGTCGGCATCCTGGCCAACATTCCATTCCTCAACTTCTTCGTCCTCCTGATCGGGGGCAGCCTGGCGCTGGGAGCCGTGATCTACTCGCGGTTCGGGACCCGGCTGCCGTCCCTCCCGCTCATCGGCAGCGCTCCGCCTCCGGCGGCTCCCCCCGCGGTCCAGCCTCCCGCCGCCCCGGCCTAGCCGGGCGGCGGCCCGGCGGCCCGGTCGCGCACCACCAGCTCCATGAGGAAGTCACTCTGGAGCTGGTAGACGTGCCCCTGGATCTCCTGTAGGGCGTGGTGCAGGTCGGCCACCAGCTGGGCAGACTCGGCGCGGACCGCCTCCCGCTCATCCCGGGCGGAGGCCTGTCGAGCCCGCGCGAGCAGGACGCGGGCCCGCTCCTCGAAGCTGGTGACCGTGACGCCGAAGACCTTGAGCGCCTTGCGAGTCCGGTCGACCGGCGGGCGCGCCTCCTCCACCGCCCCACGCTAACAGGCGTGTCGCGTGCACTAGACTCCGCAGGCAGGCATGGCCAGGCGAAAACAGCGCGACGGCGTCCTCGCCCTGGACCTCGGAACGTCATCGGTCAGGGCGGTGGTCTACGACCTGCGCGGCCGGATGGTCGCGCCCACCTACACCGACCTTCCCTACCGGGTCGACACCAGCGCCAGCGGGCAGGTCTCGTCCGATCCGGACGCCATCGTCCGCCTCGTGGTGCGCAGCATCGACGGTGCGCTCGCGGCGGCGCGCAAGGCGAAGCTGAGGCTGCTCGCGGTCTCCACCTCGTGCTACTGGCACAGCCTGATGGGTGTGGACGGCCGCGGGCGCCCCACCACCGAGCTGCTGACCTGGGCCGACACCCGGGCCGCGCAGGAGACCGTCGGCCTGCGCCGGAGTGAGGACGAGCACGCCTATCACGCCGTAACCGGCTGCTTCTTCCACGCCAGCTACTGGCCGGCCAAGCTGCGCTGGCTGGACCGCTCGCGGAAGGCCGCGTTCGGTCGCACCGCCTGCTGGATCGGCCTCGGCGAGTATCTCTATGAACGCCTGCTCGGCGCCCGTCGGGTCAGCCTGTCGATGGCGTCGGCCACCGGCCTGCTGGACCTGCACGCCTGCCGTTGGGATCCCGCGGCGCTGCGCCTGGCGGGGATCACCGAGGAGCGGCTTGCGAGCCTTGGCGACTGGAGCCAGCCGATGCGCGGCCTCCTGCCCGGCCACGCCCGGCGCTGGCCCGAGCTGGACTCGGTTCCCTGGTATCTACCGCTTGGCGACGGGGCGCTGGCCAACGTGGGCGCGGGCTGCGTGCGCCCGCAATGGTTCTGCGTCACCATCGGGACCTCGGGCGCGCTGCGCGTGATCCTGGAGCGCGCCAGCCTGAAGGTGCCCTGGGGCGTTTGGGCCTACCGGCTGGATCGGCGCCGGATGGTTGTGGGCGGAGCGCTGAGCGAAGGCGGCAACGTCATCCGCTGGCTCACCGACAGCCTGGGTCTGAGGCATCGAAAGAAGGTCGAGGCCGCGGCCGAGAAGGCCGCCCCCGACGGCCACGGCCTGACCATCCTTCCCTTCTGGGCCGGCGAGCGCAGTCCCAACTGGCGCGGCTCGGCGCGCGCCGCGATCACCGGCCTGTCGCTGGCGACCCAGGCGGGCGACCTGATGCGCGCGATCATGGAATCGATCGGCTATCAGTTCGCGGCGGTCTTCGACGCCATGCTCTCGACCGTCCCCAGGCCGCGGGGGATCGTGGCCACGGGCGGGCGCCTGGCGCACTCCCCGGCCTGGTCGCAGATCCTGGCCGACGCGCTCGGGATCAGGGTGATCGAGTCCCCGCAGCCCGAGGCCTCGAGCCGGGGGGCGGCGCTCATGGCTCTGCACGCGCTCGGCCACCTGCCCGGCCTCTGGCGGCAGCAACCGTCGGCCGGCCGGACGCTCCGTCCCCGACCGCGCGTCCACGCGCTGTACGCCGCCGCCAGGGCGCGCCAGGAGCGCCTTTACCAGCTCCTGCTTCCGGCGGCCGGGGAACCCGAGCCTGAGACGCCGTCCGCTACGAGCAGCTCGTCTCCACGACGCCGCCTCAGCGTCGCGCGGGGATCAGGTTCCAGAAGGAGGAGTCTTCGAAGCCGAGGCGCCAGACGCTGATCCCGCGCAGGCCGTACTCGTAGATCAAGGGCAGCTTGCGCGAGATGGTGTCGCCACTCTCGTACCAGAGCTCGTGGTGGACGCCGTAGAGCGTGTAGCTGAGGTGCATCTCGTCCTCGACGGGATCGAAGACCGGGGTCGCCCCCGATTCGGCGGCCAGCGTCATGGCGTCGTCGATCGAGCTGGACGAGAGGTTGCCCGCCCGGTCCCAGTCGTGATAGTAGGTGGGGACGCCGAGGGTCGCCTTGCCCGGCGGTACGCCCTGGAGCGAGTAGTCGAGGGCCTGTCGCATCCAGGGCCGGCCGGCGACCGAGCCCGGTCCGGTCAGGCCGTTGTGCTCGTCGTATGTCATGAAGGCGAGGAAGTCGGCGGCTCGGGCCAGCGCCGGGAAATCGCAGGCTCCCGACCAGGTGTGGTAGTAGTCGAGCCGGTCGCCGGTCGAGGTGGCGTCGCCGTCCAGCCGCGGGATGACCGCGACCGAGAGGCTGAGCCCGGCCGC
>Ga0209577_10002185_pt1 | contig 18978 bp, 16 predicted proteins | sample GraSoiAngelo_109_FD_185874 | JGI IMG/M metagenome (GOLD analysis project Ga0209577, IMG submission 185874) | Grasslands soil microbial communities from the Angelo Coastal Reserve, California, USA - 14_0903_12_20cm (SPAdes) (version 2) | ecosystem: Environmental > Terrestrial > Soil > Grasslands...
CGCGGTCCTGCTTCTGCCAGGGGTCCCGTGCCGGAACCACGAGGACGCGGTCCAAGGCCAGGGCTCGCCGAGCGTTGACGGCCGCCGCCAGGTGACCGTTGTGGACGGGGTCGAAGGTGCCGCCGAAGACCCCGAGGCGCACCATGGCCGCTCGTCCTAGCACCCTTCCCCCTTTCGTTCCGTAGGCTTAGAGGCGTGAGTGCTTCCTGGACGCCGAGCAGCTGGCGGGCGCGGCCTGCCGGCCAGCAGCCCGAGTGGCCCGACGAGGGGCGCCTTGACGACGTCCTCAAGCGCCTGGCCACGCTCCCGCCGCTGGTGTTTGCAGGTGAGGCTCGCCGGTTGACGGCCGCGTTGGGGGACGTCGCTCAGGGACGCGCCTTTCTGCTCCAGGCCGGTGACTGCGCCGAGTCCTTCGACGCCTTCTCGGCCGACGGCATCCGCGACAAGCTCAAGGTCATCCTGCAGATGGCGGTCGTGCTGACGTATGGCTCTGGCGTCCCCGTCGTGAAGCTGGGCCGAATCGCCGGTCAGTTCGCCAAGCCTCGGTCGTCCCCCACCGAGACCGTGGACGACCGGGTCCTCCCTGCCTTCCGCGGATACATCGTCAACGACACCGCTTCCACCGAGGAAGCGCGGATCGCCGATCCCGAGCGCCTCATCCAGGCCTACAACCAGTCGGCGTCCACGCTGAACCTGCTGCGGGCGTTCACCAAGGGGGGCTTCGCCGACCTGAACCAGGTCCACGCGTGGAACCAGGAGTTCGTGGTCTCCAGCCCCGAGGGGCGCCGTTACGACTCGATTGCCGCCGAGATCGAACGGGCCCTGCGCTTCATGGCCGCGTGCGGGATCGACCTCTCGACGGAAGCGAACCTGCATCAGGTCGACTTCTTCACCAGCCACGAGGCCCTGCTCCTGGGCTACGAGGAGTCGCTCACCCGCCAGGACTCGCTCACCGGCGACTGGTACGACTGCTCGGCTCATCTGCTCTGGGCTGGCGACCGCACCCGCGATCCGGACGGCGCTCACATCGAATTCCTCCGCGGGGTGCACAACCCGGTGGCGGTCAAGTTGGGTCCGTCGGCGTCGCCGGCCGAGGCCGTCGAGCTTTGCGCCCACCTCGACCCCGACCGCGTCCCCGGCCGGCTCATCCTGATCAGCCGCATGGGCGTCGACCGCATCGAGGAGCTGCTGCCGCCGCTCGTGCAGGCCGTGCGCGCCGCCGGTCACCCGGTCGTGTGGGAGTGCGACCCCATGCACGGCAACACCTTCGTCAGCCCGACGGGCCGGAAGACGCGGGACTTCGCCGCCATCATGGGCGAGATCCGCTCGTTCTTCGCCGTGCACCGAGCCGAGGGCACCTGGCCCGGTGGCGTCCACATCGAGCTCACCGGCGACGACGTCACCGAGTGCCTGGGCGGCGGCGACGAGGTCGCCGACCTCGATAAGCGCTACGAGACGGCGTGCGACCCCCGCCTCAACGCCAGGCAGTCACTCGACTTGGCCTTCCAGCTGGCCGAACTGCTGCGCTCCTAGCTCTCCGGCTGGCCCTGGCCGTGGTCGTGCTCCGACCGCCCGCGGGCTCGGCCCTTGGCGCGGCGGCGGGGGCCGAGCTTGTCGACGTAGCTGTCTCGGATCCGCATGGCTTCGTCGCGGTACTTGTTACGCACCTCGTGCATGTCCTTGCGCATCTGGCGGCGGAGGTCGTGGACCTCGTGGTGGAAGCGGTCCCAGGCGGCCTGGCGGCTGACACCGACCGAGTCGCCGATGGTCTCCCACGTGGCGCCCTCGGCGATGGCCTCCTTCACCAACTGGGCCTCCCACGTCGGGAGCTGGACCTTCAGGGCCCGGGTGGCACCCAGGGCCTCGAGGGGGTCGCCGTTGCCGGTCGCCGTCTCCCACGCCTGCCGGAGCAGGGGTGGAACCTCGCGGGTCCGGGAAGAATTGGGCTGTTCCGCATCGTTTTGTGTGTCGTGTGCTTCACTCATATGTCAAGGATGCCTTGACATATGAGTGGTGTCAAGTGCAACTTGACGCAGGTGAATCCCCAAAACTTGATCAGATTTGTCGGGAATGCTTGACTGGACACTCGTGAGGCCATCGCCCAGCTCACCGCTGCGCCGTAGGGGCGCGCCGTCGATCGCCATGGGCGTCACGCCACACCTCGCCTTCGACGAGACCTGTCACCTCCTGCCGTAGACGGACGCCGCGCCGCGGCTCCGATTCCGTCCCGTGCCCCCGAGGAGGTCGCTGCATGCTCATCCGGGAGATCGACCCCGCAGCCAGAGCTGATATCGAGAAGTTCAGAACGCAGCTCGACCTGTATCTGAACGGCGAGCTCGAGGAAGACACCTTCCGCCTCTTCCGTCTCAACAACGGCATCTACGGTCAGCGCCAGGGCGGCCACAACCAGATGGTCCGCGTCAAAGTGCCCTACGGGTCCATCCAGCCCGACCAGCTGGACATGCTCGCCCACATCGCCGACACCTACTCGCGCGGATGGGGTCACATCACCACCCGCCAGAACATCCAGTTTCACTTCGTGGAGCTCGAGCGCGTTCCTGAAGTGCTCGAGGACTTGGCGTCGGTCGGCCTGACAACGCGCGAAGCGTGCGGCGACACCGTGCGCAACATCCAGGGCTGCCATCTCGCGGGCGCCTGCCCGTTCGAGGTGCTCGACATCAGCCCGTGGGCCGAGGCCACCTTCCGCCACTTGCTCCGCAACCCCTACTCCCAACGCCTCCCCCGCAAGTTCAAGATCAACTTCTCCGGCTGCACCACCGACTGCGGCCAGGCCATGTTCAACGACGTCGGGATCATCGCCGTGATGCGTCCCCGCCCCGATGGCACCCTCGAGCCCGGCTTCCGCGTGTTCTTCGCCGGCGGCCTCGGCGCCAACCCGCACGCGGCCCAGGCCCTCGAGGAGTTCACGCCGCGCGAGGACCTGATGCCCACCATCGAAGCGGTCCTTCGCACGTTCGACCACTACGGCAACCGCGACAACAAGCTGCGGGCTCGCATGAAGTGGCTCCTCGACACGATGGGCGTCGACGAGCTGCGTCAGCGCATCCTCAAGGAGCGCAAGTTCCTCCGGGCGTCGACGACATGGGCGGGGGGCATCCCCGAGTACGTGCAGGAGCACGGCGACGCGCCGGCCGGCGTGGCCACCAACGTCGAGCCCACGGCCATGGGCTGGGGCACCAACGTCACGTTCAAGCACCGCGATCCCTACGGTCGCTGGGAGGACGCCAACGTCGTCCGCGGTGTCGCCAAGGGCACGGTGTCGGCTTACGCCTACGCCCGTCTCGGCGACGTCACCAGCGAACAGTTCCGGGCCTTGGCGTCGATCCAGCGGGAGTTGCGGGCCGAGGTGCGAGTCACCAACCGCCAGAACGTCGTCTTCCGGGGCCTCACCGAGGAGCAGCTACCGACGCTGTACGCCCGCCTCGACGCCATCGGCATGGCGCAGCCGGGTGCCGAGTTGGCGCGCGACGTCGTGAGCTGCCCGGGTGCGGACACCTGCAACCTCGCGGTGACACAGTCCCGCGGCCTCGCCGATGCCATCGGCACGGCCCTCGACGACGCCGGGCTGGCCGAGGTCGGCGGCATCCGCGTCAACATCTCGGGCTGCACCAACTCCTGCGGCCAGCACCACGTGGCCGACATCGGTTTCCTCGGTGTCGAACGGCGCGCCAACGGCCAGCCCGCACCTGGCTACCAGCTGCAGCTGGGCGGCCGCATCGGCCAGATGGAGGTCGAGTTCGGCGCCAAGACCATGCGTCTTCCCGCCAAGAACGCGCCGGAGGCCACGGTCCGTCTCGTGCGCCGGTTTGCCGGCGAGCGGGCGGCCGGCGAGGAGTTCGGCCAGTGGCTCGACCGGGTCGGTGGTCCGAAGGCGGTGGCCGAGGACCTCAAGGAGCTCGACCACTTCCCGACGCCGGACGAGCGGCCCGACTTCTACGTCGACTTCGACGAGACCGGTCCCTACAGCGCTGAGGTCGGCGCCGGCGAGTGCGCAGGGGCCTGAACGACATGGCGATCACACTCCCCCGCGAACTCTCCCCGTCAGAGCTGGCCGAGCTCAACGAGCAGTTCGAGACCGCGCCCGCCAGCGACATCATCCGCTGGGCGGTCGAGACCTTCCATCCGCACCTCGCCCTCACGGCGTCGATGACCGACGCCGTTCTCATCGATCTCGCCGTCAAGGTGGAACCGTCGATCGAGGTGGTGTTCATCGACACCGGCTACCACTTCCCGGAGACGCTGGACACCGTCGAGTTGGTCAGGCGCAAGTACGGGCTCAACCTGCGGATGATGACCGTCCCACATCACGACGAGGAGCTCTGGAAGGTCGACCCCGAGAACTGCTGCTCGGCGATCAAGGTCGGCCAGCTCGACCGGGCGCTCATGGGCAAGGAAGCGTGGATGAGCGGCCTGCGCCGGGCCGAGTCACCGAGCAGGGCCGATTCGTCGATCCTCTCGTTGGATCTGCGGGGCCTGGTGAAGATCAACCCCATCGCCACGTGGACCGATCTCGACGTGCAGGGCTACATCGCCGATCACGACGTCCCGGTGAACCCGCTCGTGCACCAGGGCTACCCGTCGATCGGCTGCCAGCCGTGCACGCACCCGGTAGCGCCCGGCGAAGATCCCCGCTCCGGCCGCTGGGCCGGCCAGGACAAGACGGAGTGCGGCCTGCACCTCTAGCAACCTCTCCAAATCCGCGAGATCGCTCCGTTACTTCCCGTTCGTAGCGCTCGATTGAAGATTTGGAGAGGCGGGGGGGGAACTGAACGTCAGCGAGTAGGCGATCACGGCGGCGATGATCGCCAGCTCGACGATCGGCACCCACATCTGGAAGAAGTCGAGCTGGAAGCGCTGGAGCGGCGAGCGCAGGAACAGGCGGTCGACGGGCTGGCCGTGTATCTCGGGATCGGGCACGTACGCCAGGTGGAGCACGGCGCCGTGGAGCACGGCCAGCCACGTGAGCCGTGAGCGCCACGCCAGCGCGAACGCCGGCAGGCCCCAGAACACGTACCAGGGCAGGACGTAGGGGCCGAGCAGGCAATAGGCGAGCACGGCGCCGCCCGCGATGAGCGACGGGTCGGCGTGGTCGATGCGGCGACGGGCGAGGAACAGCATGAAGGCGACGGCGGCGGCCGTCGCCGTGGTCGCGATCCAGCGGCTCAGCCCGTGGCCCCCCAGCCAGCGCTCGGGTCCCTTCCAGACCGACGGTCCGCTGAAGTGCAGCTGGGCAGCACGGAGGGGGCCGATGGCCGTGGTCCCACCGGCGATGCCGTAGGCGACGACCCCCGCGAGGGCGGCGGCGGCTCCCAGCTCGGCGGCGGTTCGCCAGCCTCTGTTCCGCCACACCCAGAGTCCGACGGCGAGCAGAGGAAGCACGGCCGCCACCTTGATGAGGGCGGCGGCCGCCAAGGCCAGCCCCGCCCAGCGCATTCGGCCTCGTGTCACCAGCACGACGCCGGCGACGACGGCCAACCCGACCCATGCGTCGTTGTGGCCGCCGTTGACGACGCTGACGACGACGAGGGGATTCAGCCCGATGACGGCCACCGCGGCCGGGCTCCGCGTCCGGCGCCAGACGATCAGGAGGACGGCGCCCACGCACGCGGCGGCCAGCAGTTGGAAGAAGAGGCGGGCAGCGAGGAACGAGAACCCGAACAGGAACATGCCCGCACCGGACACGGCCGTGAACACCGGTCCGTAGACCGAGTTGGTGTCCTGGTACGGACGGTCCACGCGTCGGGCCCAGGCGTCGGACGGGTAGCGCGAAGGCGGGTTGGTGTAGGGGTTGGCGTGGTAGTGGGCGACGACACGGCCGTACCACGAGTAGGCGGCCGCGTCACCGGACTCGGTTGGCGGTACGGCGACGGCGAGAACGAGCAGACCGGCCGCGCACCCTGCGACAAGGACCTTGCCCAGCGCCGTTGGGAGCCCGGCCCGTTGGTGTCGCACCTCGACGACGAGCACCACGGCCAAGGCCACGTAGGCGACCGTCAGGAGCAGCAGGTTGGGGCCGAGGGATCCGTTCTTGCCCCGCAGCAGGACGGCGGCGGTCGCCCCCGTCGCGACCAGCGCAGCCAGCCGGGCGCGCACTACCCCAACTGTTCGACGAAGCGCTCGAGCTGTCTCAGGTTGCGGCATTCGTAGACGCCGTCGCAGTGGACCCCGTACTCGGAGACGATCGAATCGCCCGTGTCCCAGTAGCTCCTCGGCTCGGGATTCAGCCAGTACACGTGCCGGGCCCGCTGGCGCAGCTCCTTCACGATCCATGCCTGCGACGAGTGGTAGTTGTTGCGGGCGTCCCCCAGGAGGATCACCGAGCTCTTGGGCGACACCTCCGGTCCCCACTTGTCCCAGAAGACCTGGAAGGCGTGGCCATAGTCGGAGTGTCCGTCGACCCAGATGACATCCGCTTCGGTGTTCACCCGGTGCACGGCCTGGTTGACGTCCTCGGTGCCTTCGAAGAAGCGAGTGACCTCGTCGATGCCGTCGATGAACACGAAGGCGCGCACACGCGAGAACTGGCTGGCGATGGCGTAGACGAACATCAGGGTGAATCGGGCGAAGGCGGCGACCGAGCCGGAGATGTCGGCGACGACGATGATCTCCGGCTTGGCCGGCCTCGGATACCGGAACTTGGGTTCGGCCGGCACCCCGCCGTAGGAAAGCGAGTGGCGCATCGTGTTGCGGAAGTCGAGCGGCCCCTTGCGTCCGTGGCGCCGCTTGCGCGCCAGTCGCACGGCCAGCTTCCGGGCGAGCGGCTGGATCGTCCGCCGCAACGTTGCCATCTCGTCGCGGCTCGCGTGCATGAAGTCGACGTCCTCGGGCAGCGGCTTGCGCAGGGTACGGGCCATGGCCTCGGGTCCCCGGTCGGCAACCAGCCGGCGTCGGATCTCGGCCTCGATCTCCTGGCGCAGCTTGGCCATGCGCTCCTGGTACTCGTCGCGCTCGAGGCGTTCCTCCAGGTTGGTGAGCTCGCCGCCGGCCTGCTCGCGGCTGGCCTCCATCAGGCGCTCGAGCACACCGTCGAGGTCGAGGTTCCGCAGCGTTCGGTACAGGTAGTACGTGCCGCCAACAGGCCGGCCCGGCTCCATGCCCGCGAAGCGCGTCACGGCCTGGCGGGCCAGGGCCTGCATGGTGGCCTCGTCGGCGTTGAGCAGCGCCCGGTAGAGCATCTCGGCCAGCTCCTCGGGGCTGAGCGAGTCCATCGATCCGCCGCCCGCGGCGCCGCTCTCGTCGGGCTTGAGGTTGGCGGCGTCGAGCTCGGCCGCGAGGTCGCTGTCCTCGCCCGGACCGGGACGGCGCAGCGAGAAGTACACCTCGAAGACGGTCTCGAACGCCTTCCAGTGAGCGTGGTTCTTGACCAATGTGGCCGCGAGCGCGTACTTGAACGCCTCCCGGTCCTCCATGGGAATGTGCTGCACCGCCTCCATGGCGTCGAGGTTTTCGGTGAGGCTGACGGGCAGCCCTGCCGTGCGCAGCTCCTGGATGAAGCCTTCGAGGACGTCGAGCATGGGCGCGGTCGAGGTCACGACGCGGCTGCGGAGAGCTCCTTGGCCGCCTTCTGGATGTCGGACTGGTACTTCAGGAGGATGTGCAGCGTCTCGGTGGCCTGCGACTCGTCGATCTCGGTGGCGCCGAGCAGCAGCAGCGTACGGGCCCAGTCGAGAGTCTCCGACACCGACGGCGCTTTCTTGAGCTCGAGCTGGCGGATGCTGCGGACGACGCGGGCGATCTGGTCGGCCAAGTTCTCGGTGATGCCGGGCACGCGTGCGAGGACGATCTCCTTCTCGCGCGCCAGGTCTGGATAGTCGAGGTGCAGATAGAGGCAGCGACGCTTGAGGGCCTCGCTGAGCTCGCGCGTGTTGTTGGACGTCAGGAACACCAACGGCACCTGCGTGGCCGTCACCGTTCCCAGCTCCGGGATCGACACCTGGTAGTCGGAGAGGATCTCGAGGAGCAGGGCCTCGGTCTCGACCTCGACACGGTCGACCTCGTCGATGAGGAGCACGACGGGCTCGGCGGCGCGGATGGCCTCGAGGAGTGGGCGAGTGAGCAGGAACTCCTCGGCGAAGATGTCCTCCTCGATGTCAGTCCAGGTGGCCTTCTCCTCTTCGTTGCGCTCGACCTGGATGCGCAGCAGCTGCTTCTTGTAGTTCCACTCGTACAGGGCCTTGGACTCGTCGAGGCCCTCGTAGCACTGCAGGCGAATGAGACGGCTGCCTGTCAGCTGGGCCACCGCCTTGGCCAATTCGGTCTTGCCGGTGCCGGCCGGGCCCTCGACGAGCACCGGCTTCTGCAGGCGATCGGCCAGATAGACGACGCCGGCGATGCCCTCATCCGCCAGATAGCGCACCGACGCGAGGCCGTCGCGCACCGCGGGCACGGACTCGAAGCGGGGCTCGGTGTTCGTGGCGGTCACGTGCGGATCTGTCCTTCCCCGTGGACGACGTATTTCGTCGTCGTGAGCTCGCGCAGGCCCATAGGCCCGCGCGCGTGCAGCTTCTGTGTGCTGATGCCGATCTCGGCGCCGAACCCGAACTCCTCGCCGTCGGTGAAGCGGGTCGAGGCGTTCACCATGATGGCGGCTGCGTCGACCTCGCGCTCGAAGCGGCGGGCGGTGTCGAGGTCGGTGGTGCAGATGGCTTCGGTGTGGCCGGTGCCGTAGGTGTTGATGCGCTCGATGGCAGCGTCGAGGCTGGGAACGACCGCCACCGACATCTTGAGGTCGAGGAACTCGGTGGCGAAGTCCTCGGTGGTCGCCGGCCCGATGGTCTCGACGATGGCCCGGCTGGCGTCGTCACCGACGAGCTCGACGCCCTCAAGAGCCCTAGCCGCTCTGGGCAGGAATTCGTTGGCCACTGCCTCGTGCACGATCAGTGACTCGGCCGCGTTGCACACCGACGGCCGTTGCGTCTTGGCGTTGACGACGATGTCGAGGGCCTGGTCGAGATCCGCGTGACGGTCGACGTACACATGGCAGTTCCCATCGCCGTCGATGACGTAGGGCACCGTCGCGTTCTCGAGCACTGCCTTGATGAGCGAGGGCCCACCGCGCGGGATGAGGCAGTCGATGAACTGGCGGAGCTGCATGAACTCGGTCGCAACCTGGTAACTGGCGTCCTCGACGAGGACCAGGGCGTCGGCCGGGAGGCCGGCCTTGGTGAGGCCCTCGCGTAGGACGTTGGCGATGGCGATGTTGGACCGGAGGGCACTCGACGAGCCTCGTAGGAAGGCGGCGTTACCGGACTTGAGGCACAGCCCGAAGGCGTCGCTGGTGACGTTGGGCCGGTTCTCGTAGACGATGGCGACCACGCCGAGGGGCACCCGGACCTTCTCGATCACGAGGCCGTTGGGGCGCGTCCAGCCCTCGACGACCTCGCCGACGGGGTCGGCAAGGGCGCCTACCTTGCGCAGGCCGTTGGCCATGCCTTCGATGCGTGCGTCGCTCAGCCGAAGGCGGTCGACGACGGTGCTGGTCACGCCCTCGCTCTGGGCCTGTTCCACGTCGGCAGCGTTGGCGTCGAGGATCTCCGGCGCCCGATGTTGCAGCAGGTCAGCGGCAGCATGCAGGGCGGCGTCCTTGGCCCCGGTCGACGCGGTCGCCAGCGTGCGCGATGCCGCCTTCGCTCGCCGCCCGAGTTCTGCAATCGCAGCGCCGCCCACGAGGCGAGGCTACTTGACCGCGCGGTCAAGAGCCCTGGTCGTCATGCGAACCGTTGCAGCTCCGGTGCCGCGGCCTGGAGCCACGCTCGGTCTCCGAGGATGACGTCGCCGCTGCCCTCGGCCCACATCTCGGCGAACCCCGGGACGCCGGCCTCGCCCCACTCCTTGTGGCTGCGGTAGCCGTACTCGGCGCTGCGAATGATCGTCGGGATGAGGGAACGTCGACGCTCGGCGTCGAAGCCGTAGGCGTCGCAGAGCACCCGTAGTCGGCGAACCCGATCGATCGGCAGGAGCCATCCGTCAGCCACTGCTCGCTCGTCGCTGATCAGTGGGACCCAGTGCTTGGCGGCGGACGCCACATCGTCGAGCGCCGTTCCCGGCTGCGCGAACTCCCAGTCGATAAGGGCGACAGGTACCTCGGCACGGAAGACGACATTGGCCGGCCAGAGGTCGCCGTGCCGGATCAGCGAGCCACCCGGATGCCCCAGCCATCGCCGCCATTGTGCATCCGCCGGTGGGACGAAGCTGCGGACGGCGTCGTGGTACGCGCGCAGCAGCGCGCCGAGCGATGCGATCGCGTCGTCGTTCTGCATCCACTCCGGCCACGGGTAGCGGGGAGCCTCGCCGTCGATCCATGTCAGGACCTCGCGGCCTTGGTCGTCGAAGCCGATCACCCGCGGCGCGCCCTCGAACCCCACGGCCTCGAGGTGAAGGAGCAGGGCGTGCACGGCCGGCGTCCAGGGTCCCGTCGAACGGTGAACCCGCCCGTCGATGAGCACCGAACCCGCGACCGAAGGCGTGCCGTCCGACAACGGAAGCTCGCCGGGCACGGCTAGGGCAGCACGACGAGGTCGTCGCGGTGCACGACCTCATGTGGGAGGCCGTCGGGCAGCTCGCTCGTCTTGGAGCCGGCGACGCCCTTGAGGACATTCGCGGCGTAGCGCACGAGGCCCTTGGCGAAGACTTTGCCGGAGGGGACCGCCAACTCGACGGCGTCCTCGGCGTCGAAGTCGCCCTGCACTTCGACGACGCCGGCGGGGAGGAGCGATGTTCGGCGTTCAACGAGGGCGCGACGGGCGCCGTCGTCCACGACGACCGTGCCCGACGACGCCACTGCGAAGCCGATCCAGAGCTTGCGGGCCGAGAGCTTGCGGTCGTGGGGGCGAACCACGGTTCCCGCCCCCACCTCGCCGCTCACGGCGGCGACGAGGACAGCCGGACGGTCGGCGGCAGCGATCACCGTGCGCACGCCCGACCAGGCCGCCATCTTGGCGGCGGCCAGCTTGGATGCCATGCCGCCACTGCCGCGCACACTCCCCGCCGCGCCGGCAACCCGCTCGAGCTCGTGATCGACCTCGACGATCTCCTCGATCAGCGAGGCCTCTTCGTCGAGACGAGGGTCGGCGGTGAGCACCCCGGGTGTGTCGGTGAGGAGGACGAGAACGTCGGCGTTGACGAGGTGGGCGACGAGGGCGGCCAACCGGTCATTGTCACCGAAGCGGATCTCGTCGTCGGCCACGGCGTCGTTCTCGTTGACGACCGGTACCACGCCGAGGTCCAGCAAGCGAGTCAGCGTGCCGCGTGCGTGCAGGTACTGCGAGCGGTGCACGAAGTCGAGGGGCGCCAGCAGGACTTGCCCGCCGACCAGCCCGTGCCGCGCGAGCGCATCGTCGTAGACACGCATGAGGCGGCTCTGACCGACGGCTGAGATGGCCTGGAGCGTTGCCAGGTCGACGGGGCGGGCACCACTGAGTCCGAGGGCAGGCAGGCCGGCCGCGATCGCGCCCGAGGTCACGACCGCGACGCGGTGGTGCTGGCCCCGCAGGGTTGCCACCTCGGCGCACAGCTTGTCGATCGCTGCCAGGTCGATCTCGCTGTGGACGTCGGTGATCGAGGACGTGCCCACCTTGGCGACAACGATCACCGGTTGGACTCCGCCTGATACTCGAACGCCATCCCGCCGATGTGGACGGTGTCGCCTTCGCGTGCGCCGGCACGCTCCAATGCGCGGTCCACGCCCAGTCGCTGCAGCCGCTGGCGCACGTACGCCTGGGCGTCTGGGGTGGTGATGTCGGAAAGAGCGACGGCCCGCTCGGCGGGACGGCCCACGACCCGAAAGTCGCCGCTCGGCTCGCGCTCGATCCGGAAGCCCTCCGGCAACGGCTCGTGCACCACGAACGAGTCAGTCACGGGCTCGGCAGCGCGCGCTTCCTCCACCAAGTTCACGAGCCGGCCGACGAGCGGGCGCAGGCCGTCGCCTGTGACGGCGGAGATGCGTCCGCCCTCCCACGGCAGTGTCCCGACGTCAGCCTTGGTGCCCACTGTGAGGCGAGGCCGCTCGAGAAGCTCGGGCTTGTACCGCCGCAACTCGTCGAGCAGCACGTGCTCCTGCTCGGCCGGCGCGACCTCCTCGACGTTGGCCAGGTCGACGAGCACGAGCAGAGCGCGGGCCCGCTCGACGTGCCGCAGGAACTGATGGCCGAGACCCCGCCCCTCGGCGGCGCCCTCGATGAGCCCCGGTACGTCGGCGACCACGACCTCGGAGTCGTCGAGACGGACGACGCCAAGGTGGGGCTGCAGCGTGGTGAACGGGTAGTCGGCCACCTTGGGCTTGGCCGCCGAGATGCGAGAGATCAGGGTGCTCTTCCCGGCGTTCGGGAATCCGACGAGGGCGACGTCGGCGATGAGCCGCAGCTCCATGTCGAGCCAGCGCTCTTCGCCCGGCTCGCCCTGCTCGGCGAACGACGGCGCCCGCCGCCGGTTGGTCAGGAAGCGGGCGTTGCCGCGGCCGCCCCGGCCGCCTCGGGCCGCCAGCCAGGTGTCGCCCTCGTGCACGAGATCGGCGATGACCGTGCCGTCCTTCTCCTTGACCGTCGTGCCCTCGGGCACCGAGACGCGCGTGTCCGAGCCGTTGGCCCCGTGCCGCCCGCCGCCCTGGCCGTGGACCCCGTTCGTCGCCCGACGGAAGGGATGGTCCTTGAAGCCGAGCAGTGACGCCACGTTGCGGTCGGCGACCAGCCACACGTCGCCCCCCTTGCCGCCGTCGCCCCCATCGGGGCCGCCCCGCGGCACGTGCGCCTCCCGCCGGAACGACACCGCGCCTGCGCCTCCGTCGCCGGCGCGCACGTGCAGCTGCGCCTCGTCGACGAACCCAGAAGCCATCGGCTCAGCCTACGGTCCGACCATTCTGGTGACGCTTGACGGCCGATACGGCCGTCGATCGTCACCAGAACGAGTTATTCGAGGACGTCCACCAGCTTGCGGCCCCTGCGGGAGCCGAACTTGACCTTGCCGGACGACAGCGCGAACAGGGTGTCGTCGCCGCCCTTGCCGACGTTCTGGCCGGGGTGGATCCTGGTGCCCCGCTGGCGGACGATGATCGCTCCGGCGTGCACCTCGCCGCCGTCGAACACCTTCACGCCGAGGCGCTGGGCCTGGGAGTCGCGACCGTTGCGGGTCGAGCCGCCACCTTTGGTCTTACTCATTTGGTGATCCCCGTGATCTCGATCGTGTTGTAGTGCTGGCGGTGGCCCCACCGGCGGCGCTGGTTGGTCTTGTTCTTGTAGGTGAAGCCGCGGATCTTCGGACCCTTGCTCTCGCCCACGACCCTGGCCGTCACCTTGGCCGAGACCAGGTCGGACGCGGTGGCCACGACGTTGTCGCCGTCGACCAGCAGGACCGGCGTGAAGTCCACCTCGTCGCCCTCGTCTTTGCCGAGAAGCTCGACGTCGACGCGTTGACCCTGTTCCACGCGCGTTTGCTTGCCGCCGGTGCGGATGACTGCGTACATAGGGGGTTCAGGTTACCGAAGGATCTACAGGAGCGACTCGTCGAGGATGATGCCCCGCCCGTTGCAGGTGGGGCAGTCCATGGAGAACGACTCCACCAGGCCCTCTGATACCCGCTTGCGGGTCATCTCGACCAGGCCCAACTCGGAGATCTCAAACACCTGGGTGCGGGTCTTGTCCCTGGCCAGGGAGGCCTTGAAGGCCCGCAGCACCTCGTCGCGGTTCTTCTTGACCTCCATGTCGATGAAGTCGATGACGATGATGCCGCCGATGTCCCGCAGTCGCAGCTGACGGGCGATCTCCTCGGCCGCCTCCAGGTTGTTCCGGAACACCGTCTCCTCGAGGCTCGACGACCCCACGTTCTTGCCGGTATTGACGTCGACCACCGTCAACGCCTCGGTGCGCTCGATGATGAGCGAGCCGCCTGACGGCAGCCACACCTTGCGGTCGAGAGCCTTGTGGAGCTGCTCGTGCACGTGGTACCGCTCGAACAGCGGCAGCGTCTCCTCCGAGGGATCGAAGAACTCCACCCGGTCTTCGAGCTCCGGAATCAACGACGAGACGTAGTCGTGGACCTCCTCGTACAGGTCCCGGTCGTCGATGACCACGCCGCGGTACTCGCGGTTGAACTCCTCCCGGATGATGCGGACGGCCAGGTCGGGCTCCCGGTACAGCAGGGCAGGCGCCTTCGAACGCTTGGCCAGGCCGTCGATCTCCTTCCACTGCTTGAGCAGGCGCTCGACGTCGCGGCGCAGCTCATCGGGCGTGGCGTTCTCGGCCGCCGTGCGCACGATGAGCCCGTGGCCCTCGGGACGGATCTCGTCGAGGACGCGCCGTAGCCGGCGACGCTCGTCGTCGGCCAGCCGCTTGGAGATCCCGTAAGTCGTGCTGTTGGGGATCAGTACGACGAACCGCCCGGGCAGCGACACTTCCTGGGTGAGCCGGGCCCCCTTGGTGCCGATGGGGTTCTTGGTCACCTGACAGAGGATCGTCTGGCGGGCCTTGAGCATCTGTTCGATGCGGGGCGCGCCGCTCTCGAGCACGTCTTCAGGGTCGTACTGCACGTCGCCCCGGTAGAGCACGGCGTTCTTGGGCGTGCCGATGTCGACGAAGGCCGCTTCCATGCCCGGCAGCACGTTCTGGACTCGGCCCAGGTAGATGTTGCCGTGGATCTGGGTGGCGTCGTCCTGGGGCCGGGAGACGTAGTGCTCGATCAGGGCCCGACCTTCCAGGACGGCGATCTGGGTGGCCTCGGCCCGGACGTGGACGGTCATCAGGTAGCGGCCGACGGGCCGGCCTTTGCGCTCTCGACCGCGACGCTGGGCGAGTGTTTCTTCGTCGAGCTCCTGCGCCTCGGCCTCGACGGTCTTTGTGCTTCCTGCCCCACCGCCGCGTCCACGACCGCCTCGACGGCGTCGGCGCTTGGTGCCCGTCTGGGCGTCGTCCGGCTCGCCGTTGTCCGCAGGGGGCGCCGGACGCGAGTCACCGATCTTGGGCTTGGGGATCAGGGCGCGGGCGGCGGCGTCGGGCGACGCTCGGTTCTCGCCGGGGCGGTCGGGAAGGTCGGGCTGGGCGTCGTTGTCGTCGCTTCTCAGGGCCGCCGTGGTGGCGGCGCCACTTGACGACTTCGCCGCTTCTTGGGCCGCGGGCTTCTTGCGGCCCCGGCCGCCGCGCGAGCCGCGACGGCGGTTGTTTCGGCGGGGTCCATCGGCACTTCCTTGCGACGCAGCGGCGCCGGCGCCGCCCTCAGCCGCCTCCCCGCTCGGTGTAGTGGGACCCGGCCGCGGCTCGGCCGGCGTGTCCACAGGCTCGGACATCGAGGTGTTCCCTTCTCATTGCGCACGCGCCCAGGCGGCGTGCGGCGCGACGGCGAGTGGCTCCTCGCGGAGGCCGTCGCGCTCGATCCATTGGTGTGTCCTGCAGACCCGGGTCCCCTCGAGATCCGGGTCGAGTGCCCGCAGCAGCTCCTGCGGGCGCAGCGCTCGGGGCCGGGTAGCGAGCAGGGCCTCGAGCTCGGGCTCGCCCTCGGCCGTGACGACGGCCGACAGGGCGAGGATGGCGGGGCGCACGTCGTCGACCGACAGCCGCCCCTTGCGCTCGCGTTCGACGAGCAGGGACGACGAGGCGAGAGCCCGGTCGGCGAGGGCGGCAAGATCGACACCGGGCGCAAAGCCGACCCGCCACCCACAGGAATCCACGTCCTCCTGCAGGGACGGCGCTCTCCCCCCACTCGGTGTAGAGGCGACGACGGCGGCCGCCGTGACGTCGACCCCCGCCGGGAGGGCCGGGGTCAGGCGGGCGGGAAGGCCGTCGAGGTCCACGTCGGCCTCGGATGCCAACTCGAGGTCGAGATACTCGGCCAGGGACTCGGCGCCGGTGGGCAACGCCAAGCCGAAGCTCAACTTGGGCCGGGGCGAGAAGCCCCCGGTCCACGCCACCGGCAGCTGCACGCGACGGCACGCCCGCTCCCACATGCGGGCCACATCGCGGTGGCTGGTCCAGCGCACCTTCCCCAGCTTCTGGAACCGGACGCGGAGGCGAGTCATCCTCGGCCTCCCACCGGTAGCAGCGTCACCGGGACGTCGCCGCCGGCGCTCAGGTCCTGGCCCGTCCCCTGGCTCCCGCCTGCCGGCGGCAACGTCGACGCCACGACGTGCTCCAGGCCGTAGTCGGTGCACACCCCGCAGTCGTAGCAGGGCGTCCACCGGCAGTCGGGGAGGCCGTGTTCGGCGAGCGCGTCCTGCCAGTCCTGCCACAGGAAGTCCTTGTGGAGGCCGGCGCTGACGTGGTCCCACGGGAGGACCTCGTCTTCGGTGCGGTGGCGGGTCACGTACCAGTCGATCGACAAGCCGTGGGCGGCCATCGCCTCTTCCCACAGCGCCATGTCGAAGTGCTCGCTCCACTCCTGGAAGACGCCGCCCCGCCGCCACACCTCTTCGATGACGGCGCCGATGCGCCGGTCGCCGCGCGAGGCAATGCCCTCGGCGAGGGTGGCCTTGGGGTCGTGCCAACGCAGATTGACGGCACGGTCTCGGCGCAAGTCGTCACGCAGCAGTCCGACCTTGCGCTGCAGCTCAGCCGCGCCGTTCTGGCCGAACCACTGGAACGGCGTGTGGGGCTTGGGGACGAACCCGCCAACCGATGCCGTCACCGACGCACCCTTGTGATAGCGGCGGCCGATGGCGACGCAGTTGCGGGCCAGATGGGCGATGCCGAGCGTGTCCTCGTCCATCTCCGTGGGCAGCCCCGTCATGAAGTACAGCTTCACCCGCCGCCAGCCCTGCGAGTACGCCGCTTCCACGGCGCCGTAGAGGTCCTCTTCGCGGATGAGCTTGTTGATCACCTGACGCAGGCGCCAGGCGCCGGCTTCAGGAGCGAAGGTCAGCCCGGTGCGGCGCACCTTCTGGATCTCGGTGGCCACGCTGACGGTGAAGGCGTCGACGCGCAGGCTCGGCAGCGAAAGCGACACCTGCCCGCAGTTGACTGGATCGTTGACGATCCCGGCAACGACGCCGTCGATGCCGCTGAAGTCGGCGCTCGACAGCGAGGTGAGGCTGACCTCGTCATAGCCGGTACGGCGCAGCCCGTCGCTCACCATCGTCCGCACCTGGTCGGCGGGACGCTCACGAACGGGCCTGGTGATCATCCCCGCCTGGCAGAAGCGGCAGCCACGCGTGCAGCCCCGGAAGATCTCGACGTTGAGGCGGTCGTGCACGACCTCGGTCAGTGGCACCAGCTGCTGCTTGGGATACGGCCAGTCCGCCAGGTCGGCGACCGTGCGCTTCTCGACGTGCTCGGGCACGCCGGGGTAGCGAGGCGTGATCGCTCGCAGCCACGGCCCCTCATAGGACACGTCGTACATCGACGGCACGTACACCCCGGGCACCGACGCCAAGTCGCGCAGGACGCGCTCGCGCGAGCCCGGCGTTCGGCCGCTCGCCTTCCACTCGCCGACGACCTCGGTGATCTCGCTGACCACCTCTTCGCCGTCGCCGATGACGAAGACGTCGACGAAGTCGGCCAGGGGCTCGGGGTTGAACGCGCAGTGACCGCCGGCCACGACCAACGTGTGCTCCGGGCCCCGGTCGGCGGCCCGTACGGGCACACTCGCCAGATCGATGCAGTTGAGGACGTTGGTGTAGACGAGCTCGGCGGAGACGTTGAAGGCGAGTAGGTCGAAGTCGCCCGCCGGGCGGTGGGTGTCGACGGAGAAGAGCGGCAGTCGGTGGGAGCGCATGAGCGCCTCGAGATCGACCCACGGTGCGTAGGCACGCTCGGCGACGGCGTCGTCACGTTCGTTGAGGATCTCGTAGAGGATCTGCAGGCCCTGGTTGGGAAGGCCGACCTCGTAGGCGTCGGGGTAGACCAGGAGCCACGCCACCCGGCGGCTGCCGTGCTCCGGGGTGCGAGATCCGTCCTCGCAGCCGATATAGCGGGCGGGCTTCTGCACCTTGGCCAGCAGCGGCTCGATCCGCGGCCAGAGAGATGTCATGTCCGACCCAAGTGTAGGACCGCCTAAGCGAACCTTCGCATGTGGACGTTGAGGATGAGCCCCACGGCCGCAAAGTTGGCCACCGTCGAGGAGCCGCCGTAGGACATGAACGGCAGGGGAATGCCGGTAATCGGCATGATCCCCATGGTCATGCCCACATTCTCGAAGATCTGGAAGACGAACATCGCCAGGACGCCCACGCACAGGAGGGTGCCGAACAGGTCCCGGGCGAGGGTGGCTGTTCGCCATGTGCGCCAGACCACGACGGCGAAGAGGGCGAGCAGCGTGAACGCCCCCGCGAAGCCCAGCTCCTCGCCGACCACCGTGAAGATGAAGTCGGTCTGCTGCTCAGGGACGAACGAGAGGTTGGTCTGGGTGCCCTTGAACAGGCCTTTGCCGAACAGACCACCGGACCCGATGGCGGCCTTGGCCTGGGAGAGGTTGTAGGCCGTGTGTTGGGGGTCGTTGGTGGGGTTGGCGAACGCCGTCAACCGATCGACCTGGTACTGCTTCAGCACGCCCAGCTGCACCACGGCGACCATGCCCACGACGGCCACCGCGCACAGGGCCCCGATCTGGCGGGGGCGGGCGCCGGCCACCACGAGCACGCCGATGAGGATGGCGCCGAACACGAGGTCGGTGCCGAGGTCGGGTTGCAGGTAGATGAGCGCCATCGGCACCGCGGCCAGCCCCAGGACGGTGAACAGGCGGCGACCGTCGAGGTCGCCTCGGTGTGTCGCGCAATAGGCGGACACACAGATGATCAGCGCCAGCTTCGCCCACTCTGACGGCTCCAGCTGGAAGCTCCCGAACTGGAACCAAGCCTGTGCGCCGCGCGTGCTCGACCCGATCGGCGACAGGACGAGGACCAGTAAGAGGAAGGCGCCGATGAAGATGACCGGGGCGATGTCGCGCAGCACCCGGTAGTCGACGGTGATCATCACCGCCATCACCGCCAGGCCGAGCAGCACCCACACCGACTGGCGCTTGAGATACATGTGCGGATCGAGG
>Ga0209577_10002186_pt1 | contig 18977 bp, 20 predicted proteins | sample GraSoiAngelo_109_FD_185874 | JGI IMG/M metagenome (GOLD analysis project Ga0209577, IMG submission 185874) | Grasslands soil microbial communities from the Angelo Coastal Reserve, California, USA - 14_0903_12_20cm (SPAdes) (version 2) | ecosystem: Environmental > Terrestrial > Soil > Grasslands...
TCGTCGTCCGGATGGCAGGCGAAGCGGGCCCCGGTCGAACCCCGGACCGCGGTCAGCGCCTGGACGTGGTCAGCATGCCCGTGGGTGGTCAGTATGGTGCTGACGTGAAGGCCCTCGAGCTCCTTCAGGATGCGCGGAGCCTCGTTGGCGGCGTCGATCAGGAGGGCCTCCCTGGCCTTGACGTCGGTGAGCAGGTAGACGTTGTTGTCGTAAGGGCCCACCGAAAACGTGGTTACCCGATAGGGCCCGTCGCGCACAATCGCCATCGCTCCAGTCTACGCAGTGAGGACCACCGGCCAGCCGTCGAATCATAGAATGGATGGCCATGCCCGAGCGCCGTATCGGCATGCACGTGCGGACCGGACGGGGACTCGAGCGCGCGGCGGCGTCGATCGCGGAGCTGCGCCTCGACACGATCGCGCTCTTCACCGGAAACCCGAGCGCCTGGCGCTCGGCAGCGGTCGACGTGCGGGCCACGGACCAGTTCCGGAAGGAGATGGAGCGCCTGGACGTGCGCCCGGTGCTTTCCCACGCCATGTACCTGATCAACCTGGCCAGCCCCAACCCGACCTTCTATCAGAAGTCCCAGGACGCCCTGGTCGAAGAGCTGGTGCGGGCCCCCGCCTACGGCTGCGACGACGTCGTCGCCCACATCGGCAGCCACATGGGCGAAGGCCGTGAGGCCGGAATCGCCCGCGCGGTCAAGGCGCTCGACGCCGTCCTGAGCCGGGCCGCGGGTGGGTCAGGCCTGCTGCTCGAGATCTCGGCGGGAGGCGGAGCCTACATCGGCTCCCGCTTCGAGGACGTGGCCGAGATCCTGGACGCGCTGCCCCAGCACGCGCCCCGGCTGGGCGTCTGCCTCGACACCGCCCACGCCTACGCCTCGGGCTACGACCTGGCCGGGAAGGAGGGGATGCGGGCCGCGATCGACCGCCTGGTGGAGCTGGTCCCGGCGGCGCGGGTTCGCGCCTGCCACTGCAACGACACGACGGTCGCCTGCGGCGGCAAGGCCGACCGCCACCACCACGTGGGCCAGGGCAACATCGGGATGGAGGGTTTCCGGGAGCTGCTCCACGACCCGGCCCTCGCCCACGCGGCCTTCATCCTCGAGACCCCGGGCGAGGAGATGCTGGAAGGCCTCCAGAACCTGACCACGCTGCGGGAGCTGGCCCGATGAGCGTGCCGGCGCTCGCGGCGGTCCTCTTCGACTACGGCCACACCCTGATCCACTTCGAGGAGAACCCGCACGCCCGCCTCAGCGACGCCTACCAGCGCATCAACCAGCTGCTCCGCAAGGAGCTGGCCCGCGAGATCCCGGAGGCGGAGTCGCTGATCCGGGACATCTCCATGGTCGTGGACGCGGAGATCCAGGCGGACTACCAGGCGGGACGGCCGGAGGAGGTGGAGATCGCCGGCATCTACGACCGGGCGCTGCGACGGATCGGCCTCGAGCTGGCCCCGGAGCTGATCGAGCAGGTGATGGAGCTGGAGCAGGAGGGCTGGCTCGAGAGCGTGCACGTCGGCGCCGACGTCCTACCCACCCTGCGCCGTCTCCACCAGTCCGGCCTGCGGACGGGGGTGGTCTCCAACGCCGCCTACCGCCCCCGGCTGATGCGCCGCCAGATCGAGGTCCTGGGGCTGCTGCCTCATCTCGACAGCCTCACCTTCTCCTCCGAGGTGGGATTGCGCAAGCCGCACCCCGCGATCTACCGGGCCGCGCTGGAGAAGCTCGACGTCCCGGCGCAGGCCACCCTGTTCGTGGGCGACCGCCTGCGCGAGGACGTGCGCGGGCCGAAGGCGCTGGGCATGCGGGCGGTCCTGCTCCGGGAGTGGCGGCGCGAGGAGGATCAGGAGGGGGAGGCGGACTTCACGGTGGACCGGCTCTCCGAGGTGGCAGACGTGGTGGCCGGACTGCTCGAGCGGGAGGGGACCACGGGCCGGCGGGAGAAGACGCATAATTGACACGCGGAGTGGGGCCTCAGGGCCAGGAGGGCATCGTGGAGTTCCGCGAATATCTGAAGCGGAAGTGTCGCGAGCAGAACATCTCGCTGCACCGGCTCGCAGTGCGCTGCGATCTCAACCAGATCTACTTCTATCAGGCGATCAACAAGAACAAGGAGAATCCACCGCCCTGGGTGCTGCGCCGCGCCGCGCCCCACCTGGGGGTGAGCTTCGTCGAGCTGATGATCGCCGCCGGGCATCTCACCGAGGACGACCTGAGGGAGCATACGCTGCGTTCGCAGCAGCGCAAGCACGCGCCCGAGCGCGAACGAGTGCCCGTCTAGAGATCTACCGGGCGCATTTGCGGCTCGGGAACGGTCTGCCCGCGGCCGGCCGCACTAAACGGAAGTAGGCCCGCCGCCGGCGACGAAGCCGCTGTAGCGGTAGACGATGTCGTAGCGGAAGCTGCCCGCCACCATCGAGATCTTGAGCTGGTGCATGTAGTGGTCGCTGGCGGCGATCCAGACCTCGACCTGGATCCCGGCGGTGCTCAGCTCGGCGGCGTCCGCGGCGCTCAGCGACGTGCCGGGATCGGCCTGGAGCTGAGCCACGTACCTGGCCGGGTCGACGTTCAAGGAGTAGTGGTGGACGTAGACGCCGTCCATCACCAGGTCGCCCAGGTCGTCAGCGGCGCGGAAGGACCTGGCGAACTGCAGGTTGTCCATCGGATCCAGGCCCGGCGCCAGCTGGCCGGTCTTCCCGTTGGTCACGTCCTTCCAGGGCTGGCCCTGGTAGCGGGCGTAGCGATGGCCTCCCTCCACCTTCTCGTCGATCCCCACCACCGTGTCGTCCAGCCCAGGGACGCCGGCCGGGACCCGCAGCTGATAGGACATCGTCTCCTGGTTGGGATAGGTCAGGGAACCCTCTCCCGTGACCTGGACGCTGGAGCCGCCGACCACCATGGTGCCGCCCAGCGACAGCTTCAGGCTGCGCAGAGAGCGCATCGCCTCGCCGCTCTGGGCGATGAGCGGCGTGGGGTCGGAGAGGAGGGTGGTGGCCGGGGCCGGCTGGCCCGAGGTCAGGCCTCCCTTGACCACGAAGAGGGACACGCCCACCAGCCCCAGGGCGGCGGCGATCCAGCGGCCGAACATCCACATGTCTTCGACCGCGCCGATCAGCTTGCGTGGTTCCAGGCCAGCCAGCCAGTTGCGCATCAGGGGGATGACGCGAGCGTGAGACGCTCCTTGCTGCGAGGGTGGACGGCTGAAGAGGCCCGCCGGAAGGGAGGGATGGCGTTGGAGGGAATCGGGGACTGGTTGAGGGTTACCGGCGGGCCTCGCCAGCGCGGGCATGATACGACGGATGGGGCCGCGTAACACGGCCTTCGCCGGACCGTGACCGGGGCGTCACCCCCGCCTGCGCGAGGCCGATCCGGGAGCCGACGCCTATACTGCCGCTGAGTTCAGATGGACACCGTGCTGCTCCCCATCGAGCGGGCTCGGCTGGAAGGGGCGCTGGCGCCCTTCGGCGCCTCCACCGGGCTTCCGGGCGAGGCCTACACCTCCCCGGCGACGTTCGCCTGGGAGATGCGCCATTTCTTCGAGGACTCCTGGGTCTGCGTCGGCCGGTCGGCGGACCTGCCCCAGGCCGGCGACCGGCGGGCCGTCAAGGCCGGCGCCGAGTCCGCCCTCCTGCTCCGGGACACGGAGGGGACGCCGAGCGCCTTCTTCAACGTCTGCCGCCACCGCGGGCACGAGCTGCTGGAGGCCGGGGAGACGGCGTCCGGCGAGCGGGTCGCGTGCCCCTACCACGGCTGGGAGTACGCCCTCGACGGCCGCCTGCGCTCGGCACCCAGGCTCGGCCGCCGGGCCAGCTTCCAGGTGGGGGAGCACGGACTGGCGCCGATGCGTCTTTCGGAGTGGAACGGCTGGCTCTTCGTCAACGTCTCGGGCGCAGCGCCCGACCTGGCCCGCCACCTGGGCAACCTGGAGGAGCACGTCCTGGCCTACGCGCCGGCCGGGCTGGTGAGCGCCGCCCGCCAGAGCTACCTGGTGCGGGCCAACTGGAAGCTGATCGGTGAGAACTATCACGAGTGCTACCACTGCCCCCAGATCCATCCCGAGCTCTGCCGGGTCACCCCCAGCGACAGCGGCGAGAACTACGCTCCGACCGGGGCCTGGGTGGGGGGATCGATGGACCTGATGGAGCACGCTCAGACGATGTCGATGAGCGGCCGGAGCGGCGGTTTCCCGCTGCCCGGGCTGTCCGACCGGCAGCGCCGGCAGGTCTATTACCTGGGTGTCTTTCCCAACCTCTATCTGAGCCTCCACCCCGATTACGTGCTCACCCACCGGGTGGAGCCGATCGGCCCCGACTCCAGCCGCGTCGAATGCGAGTACCTCTTCAGCCCCAGGGCGCTGGCGGGCGATGGCTTCGATCCCTCATACGCCACCGAGTTCTGGGACGTCACCAACAAAGAGGACTGGGCGGCCTGCGAGTCGGTGCAGCGGGGCGTCTCGTCCCGGGCATTCCAGCCCGGTCCGATCTCCGGCCCGGAAGACGCCGTCTATCAGTTCGTCACCATGGTCGCCGACGGCTATGTCACCGGCCGCGTGTCGCGGCCACGGGTGCCGTGACTGGCTTCGCCTGGTAACTGAATGCGGGTCGTCATGCACGTCGACCTGGACGCGTTCTACGCCTCGGTCGAGCAGCTGCGCCGCCCCGAGCTGCGCGGGCGGCCGGTGGTGGTCGGCGGCGCCGGAGCGCCGGGCGAGCGGGGCGTGGTCTCGGCCGCCTCGTACGAGGCTCGTCCATTCGGCGTCCGGTCCGCGATGCCGCTTTCGCGCGCCCGCCGTCTCTGTCCCCAGGCGGTCTTCCTGCCCTGCGACTTCCCCGCCTACAGGGCCGCCTCGCAGCAGGTCTTCCGCATCCTGGACGCCTACTCGCCGCTGGTGGAGCCGATCGCGCTCGACGAGGCCTACCTGGAGCTGACCGGCGCCGAGGCCCTCCTCGGCCCCCCCTTCGAGGTGGGACGGCGGCTGCGCGACCAGGTCAAGCGGGAGTGCGGCCTCGACCTGAGCGTGGGGATCGCGAGCTGCAAGCTGGTGGCCAAGGTGGCCTCCGAGCTGCGCAAGCCGCGCAGCCTGGTGGTGGTGCCGCCCGGCGAGGAGGCGGCTTTCCTTGGGCCCCTGGCGCTGCGCAAGCTGCCCGGCTGCGGGCCGGCGACAGCGGTGCGGATCGAGCGCCTGGGCGTGCACACCATCGGAGAGCTCGCCGCCTTACCCCAGCCCCTGCTGGCAGAGCTGTTCGGACAGTTCGGACGGGTGCTCCACGAGCACGCGCGCGGCGTCGACCCCACGCCCGTGGTCCCGCCCGGCGACCCCAAGAGCATCTCCCGGGAGACGACCTTCGACGCCAACGTCCTCGACCGGGCGCGGCTCTACGAGACGGCCCAGGCGCTGATGCAGGACGTGACCCACAGCCTGCGGGGCCACGGCATGGCGGCGCGCACCGTGGTCCTCAAGCTGCGCTACGAGCCGTTCGAGACCGAGTCACGCCAGACCACGCTGACGGCTCCCACGGATCGCGACGACGAGCTGGCCCGCGCCCTGCGCGCTCTGCTGCGCGCCCACCTTGACCCAACCCGGCCCGTACGCCTGATCGGCGCCGGGGTCCAGAACCTGGAGGCGAGGGCCGCTCAGCTGAGCCTGCTGGAGACGAGAAGCGGAGGCCGGGCAGCCCTCGACGAGCGGCTCGACTCCCTGCGGGACCGCTTCGGCGACCACGCCATCTTCCGCGGGGTGCGGGCGGGCACGGTGCAGAAGGACTTCCGCAGGGACGACCTCGACGCGCTGCGCGGCGGCGAGCCGTGACGCGGCCGCGGCTCAGCCACACCGGCCCGAGCGGCCGGGTCCGGATGGTCGACGTCACGGAGAAGCCGCTGAGCCAGCGCGAGGCGATCGCCGAGGGCGCGGTGCGCATGACGCCACAGGCCCTGCGCCTGCTGACGTCCGGCGCCGTCACCAAGGGCGACGTCCTGACCACTGCCAAGATCGCCGGCATCCAGGCCGCCAAACGCACCAGCGAGCTGATCCCCATGACTCACCCGCTGCCACTCTCCCTGGTGGAGGTGGACTGCACCCCCGACGCCGAGCTGCCCGGGATCCGCCTGCGCAGCCGGGTTCGATGCCTGGCCCCGACCGGCGCCGAGATGGAAGCGCTGACCGCTGTCGCGGCCGCCGCGCTCACCATCGTCGACATGGTCAAGAGCGCGGACCGGTGGATGACGATCGAGGGCATCGAGCTGGTCCACAAGAGCGGCGGCAAGAGCGGGACTCTGGACCGCCCGCAGGCGGCCGGAAGGCCGAAGCGGCCTAGGCCGCGGACTTCAGGCCCGCGTCGTAGGCCTTGACCAGCGGAGTGAAGCTCTTGCTGTTCGAGTCCTGGAAGGCGCCCGGCCCGTAGGCGTTCATCGCCCTGGTCCCGGTCTGGACCAGGGCCGCGTACTTCTGCACCGAAGCCGCGTCCTTGGCCTGGGCCGCCTGGATCATCCGCTCGTAGTCGTCGACCAGGCTGCTGAAGGTCTTGACCTCCTGCGCGGCGATGGCGGGGACGCCGGGCCAGAGGGCGAGCTGGGCCGCCTGGTCCAGCTTCTGCCGGGCGTCAGGGTAGGGCGCGCCGGCGGCGCCGAGGTCGTGGCGAGCCATGGCGGCGCCCATCCTGGCGTAGTCGGCGAAGGCATCGTCGAGTGGGAGGGCGAGGCGCCCCTGATCGACGCCGGCAGTCAGGACCTGGTCGGCCTCCACGAGAGCCGTCAGCGCGGCGGCGGTGCGATGGCGCTCGGCGGCAACGGCCGCGCCCTTGGGCAGGGCGACGATCGAGAGCCAGCCCAGATGCTGGTCGAGGGCCCGGACCGCGGACTCGTCGGCCTGGACTCCGCTCAAGGCGGCCTGGAGCTGGGCAAGCTGCCTGGAGGTGGCGGCCTTCTCCGCCGCGGGATCGTTCAGGGGTGCGGTCGGCGGATGGAGGAAGAGCGCCATCGCGGCGTCGACCGAGCGCTGATGGCTGGCCGCCGCGGCGATGGCCTGCCCGGCCCCGGCGATCTGGGCCGAGGCCACGGCGGGTAGGACGGCGAAGACCAGGAGGAGCAGCGCCAGGACGGCGCCTGTCCCCAGGGCCAGCCTGCGCCCGGAACCCTGGGCCCGGGCGAGGAGAGCGGCCAGCGACGCGGGAACCACGATCGAGCGGCCGAAGGCGACAACCGTCGCCGACCCGGCCGGCAGCTGGGCGTCCTGGGGCACGCCGTACGGATATGGCGTCCCGGCGTAGGGGCCCTGGGCGTACGGGTCGCCTTGCGGATAGCCCGGTGCCTGGGCCTGCGCGTAGGGAGGATATCCGGCGGGCGGAGGATAGGGCTGACCCTGCCAGGAGGGCGGGTAGCCGGACGGGTCGTAGGGCTGGGCCTGGCCCGGGTACGCGGGAGGCGCCTGGCCCGGGTAGCCCGGTCCGGGCTGGCCGGGCGGGTAAGCGGACGGCTGGCCGGGCGGGTAAGCAGGCGGCTGGCCGGGCGCGTACCCCGGAGGCGCGTACCCCGGGGGCGCATAAGCCGGCGGCGACGCGAGCGGAGTCCGGCAGTTGGCGCAGGCCTGCGCCCCGGGCGGATTCCAGGTGATGCCGCAGGTGGGGCAGGGGGCGGATTGGTAGGCTTGCATGGCGGCGCGGCGGGCGCTACCGGTTCAACTCGATGGGGACGCCGAATCCTTCGGTAGGCTCTAGCCCATGACTGGGGTCATCCGGGTGGGCATCTCCTCCTGGACCGAGCCCACACTGGTCAAGGCGGGGACCTTCTATCCCAAGGAGGCGACGACAGCCGAGGAACGCCTTCGCTTCTACGCCCAGCGATTCCCCATGGTCGAGGTCGACAGCACCTTCTACGCGCTGCCCTCGGCGGAAACGGCACGGCTCTGGGTCGAGCGCACGCCCATCGGGTTCACCTTTCACGCCAAGGCCTTCGCCCTGCTCACCCAGCACCCGAGCCCCGCGGCCCGCCTGCCCAAGGACGTCCGGGAGCGGCTTCAGCCCAAAGAAGGCGCCAACGTCTATTTCAAGGACCTCGGCGCCCGGGACCGGGAGCTGATCTGGGACCGTTTCCGGGAAGGGCTGCAGCCGCTGCGCGAGAGCGGAAAGCTGGGGGCGGTGCTCTTCCAGTTTCCCAAGTGGTTCCTGCCCTCCCCCACCTCTTACCGGTTCATGGAAGACCTCAGGGAGTGGCTCCCCGACTTCACGCTCGCCATCGAGTTCCGGCAGGCAGCCTGGATGCGCGAGGACCGCCGGACTCGGGTCTTCGAATTCCTGCGCGGACTCGGCCTGACCTACGTGGTGGTCGACGAGCCGCAGGGCTTCAGCTCCAGCGTGCCTGTGGTGCTGGCGACCACCGCGTCATTCGCCATGGTCCGCTTCCACGGGCGCAATCGAGAGACGTGGGAAAAGAAAGGCCTGACCGCCGCCGAGCGCTTCAAGTATCTCTACGAGAAGCGGGAGCTGGCGGAGTGGGTGCCGCGGCTGAAGTCGATGGCCCAGGAGGCCAAAGAGGTCCACGCGGTGATGAACAACTGCTACGCGGACTACGCCGTCCGCGGCGCCGAGGACCTGACCGAGCTGCTGACGTAACTCGGTAGGACCCGCGCTGGCAGATCAGGGACCTCGGTCCCAGCTGACTGCTGACCCGACGCTCCCGCCGGCTCAGCCGGGCAGGATGTGAGCCAAGTCGATAGACCGTATCACGCTTTGATCGCCGTCGACCTCTGGCGGCAGCGCGTACAGAAGCGTCGAACCACAGAGCGCGAGCACGGCTCGCAGGTCGTCCCGACCAGCCACGCGGATCTCGGCCAGGCGCCCAGAGTTCATCCGGTAGGCGAAGATGTCGCGTGTCTCGTGGTCCGGCCAGGCGGCGAACTCGTCGCTGAGCAGCGTCAGGTCGCCGACGGCGGCGAGCCGCCTCGGCTGCCCGCCGTCGATGGATCCGATGACTGGACTCCAGACCAGGTTCGGGCCGGGATGCAGCGGGTCCTGTGCGTCGGTCGTCCAGATCACGGTCTTCCCGTTCGTGACGGGTGCGTAGACAACCGGCCTCTCGAGCGATCGAATGCTGGCGCTGCCGAGGTCGATCCGCTGTAGTGATCCGCCGTGCTGCACGTCGGCGGACGCAGGCGCCGACGTCTCATCGTCGATGAACACCACCGTCGAGCCGGCGATGCTGGGGCTGAAGGGGCGCATATACGCGGGCAGTGGGACCTGGCTCCTGGCTCCGACTGCGAGGTCCTGGGTGAGCAGCGCCTGGCTCCCGTCGGGCGCCACCTGAGCCCACAGCACCTGGTTGCCGGAGACGGCATAGGTCGGCAGCTCAAGGGCTCCGGGCGGCGCCGTGGCCGATGCCAGTCCGACCAGGTGACCGTCGCGGAGGCTGGCGGCGTTCAGGTACCAGAAGTTGGCGCTCGCGCCTTGCCCGGCCTGGGCGTACTCGAGGAAGACGACCCAATCGGCGCTGACCGGAACGGCGTCAGTCAGGGTACCGCCGTGCGTGGCTCGGGCTACCACGTGCACGTTGCTTCCGTCCATGCCGGCTACCTTGATCAGGTCATTTCGCGATTGGCGCGGCGCCGATGAGGTGGAGAAGGCCATCGTCTGGCCGTTGCAGGCCAGGTTTCCGACCCCGAAGGGACCGAGGCGCAGCACCGGATGCTCGGAGGTAATCGTGACCAGGGTTGGCGTGGGCAGACCGCCGGCCAACCCCGTTGCGCTCCCTGACGGCGGAGTCGACGGCTGCCCCTGCGGCGCCGTCTGACATCCGGTCACGAGGATGACGGCAAGTGCCAGCACGAACTGGCACCTGCCGCTCACCGACACGGATATCCGTTTACCAGAGGATCTGGTTCGGGATGAACCCACCGTACCCGCCGAATTTAGTGGTCATGTCGTCGACCGCCATCCAGAGGTTCTTGTAGTAGTACCAGTCCTGCTCACCGCCGTAAAAGTCGTCTTGCACGCCGAGGTTGTTGTTGTAATCGTACGCGTAGCCGGGAAAGTAGTGTTTGTAGTCCTGCGTCGGGTAGTGCCACAAGGGATGTCCGTGGTAGTAGGCATAGGTCTCGACGTTGTACCCGACCGGCGCATTCCAGTTCGCGATGTCGTCCGCGGCGTAGTTGTAAAGGTCCGTGGGGCCCGAGTCGTTGACCGTCCCGCCCCCGCCCGGACCGACGTTCTGCCAGACATAGGGATTGTGCGATTGATACCTGTTGGCTTCCGTCTGCATGGGGCCGCGGGAGGTGCCGTCGGCGTTCGTGCCCATGTCCGACGCCGCCTGCGCCTGGGTCACGGTGATGCTCCAGTGTGAGTACATCATCGAGATGGTCGCCGGGCCGCACCACGTGTTGTTGTTGCCCTCTTGCTGCTGGTTCATCCACACCGAGGTCCGGGGGCCGTAGGAGCAGCTGGCGGTACCGGGCGCTGCGGCGATGGTCGGTCCGCCGGTAAATGGGCAGTTCGCGATCCTCGGGCTGGTCGCGGTAGGCGTCGAGTGGGAGGCGACTTTCACCTTGTAAATCTTGAGCTGGGCCGGGGTCAGGGTCGCCAGCTGACTGCTCAGCGTCGGCGCCAGCTGGCGATCGCTCGTCGGCTGGGCCGGGTTTCCTCCCGCCAGGGCCACAATTGGCGCGCCGATGAAGAGGCTTGCCGCTGAGATCAGGATGCCCACGCTTCGAAGGAATCGGGGTCTCAGGCCAGGTGCCGCGAGCGTGGCGATCGTCGGGCCGTGCGTGCGTGTGTCCATATCTCTCCTCCCTCCATGGTCGCTGGTGGTTGCGATGGCCGCAGCGCGATCACCAGGGCGGCTTCAGCGCCCGGGTAGGAACCACTCTACGAATGGTCTAGTACCAGGTTCGTATAGCGGCAGTACGACATCCGTATTTCTGCTAGATTGGGCTCGGTTCCAGGCGCCTTGGCAGGGGCTCGTGGGGGAGGTGGGGTGTCGCGTGAAGCAGGCTTCTTTGGTGTCCGGCGGTCCGCTGTCGACGCCTCAGGCCAGCTTGAGAATCTTCGCCCTAGGCGCGGTTCGCGCTCTCGCCGGGCCGGTCCACCTCGATCCGCTCAGAGCGCGTGCCGGCCGGCTGCTGACCCTACTGATCAGCCTTCCCGATCACAGCGGGATCAAGGAACAGGTTGCCGAGCGGCTGTGGCCCGACGACTTCAAGGCCTTGAACAACCTGCACGCGGCGGTCCGCGACCTCCGCGTCTGGCTTCGGGACTCCGCCTCCATCGAGAGCTATGGCGCCGATTTCCGGTTGAAGGATGCCTACGTCGACGCGGACGAACTGGAAACCCTGGTTCAGCGCGCTCGGCAGCGGCGCCCGGCGGGTGACGCGGAGGCGGCTCGTTCCTACATGGAGGCCGTACGGCTGTATAGAGGGCCCTTCTTCGCTCAGTACGATTTCGAATGGGTGACGAGCCGCCGCTCACGAATTGACCACCAGGCGACGGAGGCGCTCATCATGATGAGCGAAGCGGCGCTGGCCCGTCACGAGTTCTTGAACGCCGTCGAGCTCGCGAGCCGCGCGTCAGCGATCAGTCCACCTCGGGAGGATGCCCTGAGGGTCGAGATGATCGCGCTCTGCCAACTCGGGCGCCGATCGGAGGCGCTCATCCGATATCGAGATTGCGAGGTGTACCTCCGCCGGGAGGTCCGGTGCCGACCGGATCCGCTGACCAGCCGGTTAGAGGAGCGGCTGCGCCACGGGGATTGCCCGACCATCCGCGAGGCTCAGACGGAGTTCCTCTCCGCGATGACCTCCTAGCCTGAACAGCTAAGAAGGCCGGTGGGCGGCGGGGGTGTCGGAGACCTCGCCGCGCAGGGTGCGCAGGCCGTGGGGGAGCGCCTCCATGATCGCCTCGAGGCTGTCGCCCGCCCCCCGCGGGCTGCCCGGTAAGGCGAGCACCAGGGTCCGCCCGCAGACCCCCGCCAGCGAGCGGGACAGCATGGCGTGGGGAGTCTTGCGCAGGCCGGCGGCGCGCATCGCCTCCGCCATCCCGGGCACCTGGTAGTCCAGCATCGGCTCGAGCGCCTGCGGCGTCTTGTCTCTGGGTCCCAGCCCCGTGCCGCCGGTCAGGACGATCAGGTGCGGATCCGCCTCGAGGAAGCGCCGGACCTGGGTCCGGATCTCCTCCTCATCGTCGGTGACCACGGCGCGGCCGACGATCTCCGCCGGGAGCCGCTGCAGCATCTCGGCCAGCCGCTCGCCGCTCTCGTCGACCCTCTCGCCGCGAGCCCCCTTGGTGCTCACGGTCAGGACGCAGGCGCGGGTGGGCACCCGGCCAGTTTAGTGTCGAGCGCCGTAGCGGCGGGTGAAGACCTCGCGCAGGCCGGCGTGCCGGCGCAGGAGCCGCATCGCGAGCGCCGCCTGTCCCTCGACGTATCCGATCCCGACCATCATGCGCGTCTCACGTCCCAGCCCATCCCCGCTGAGCGCGGCGTCACTGAAGCTGGTGGCCATGCTGAAGAGCATCACCGTCCCCCGGGGGCGGCAGAGAAGCACGCTGGCCATCTCCGTGCCCGGGACGTCGACCACGTTCACGACCACGTCCGCCTCCACGATCCCGGTCGCTCGGGCTACGGCCCTGGCGCAGTCGATGGGCCGGGTCGCGTCCGCCTGGACACAGTGGTGGGCGAGGCCGGCGCGGCGCACGTCGTCGAGCATCGCGGGGTCGCGGTCCACGGCCACCAGCGTCCCGCCCTGGGCGCGCTCCCGCGCCAGCGCCAGGCAGAGCAGTCCCGAGGCGCCCCCGCCTCCGAGCACCACCACCCGGTCGCCTCTGCGGCAGAGTCGCGCCAGCTGCGCCGGGGCGCTGCTCACGTCCAGGGCGGCGAGGGTGACGCCGAGCGGGAGGTCGTCGGGGGCGACCGCGATGGGAAAGGCCCGGCAGAGGATGGCGTGGCCCTCCACCTCCACCTGGTGGGTGGCCAGGTGGACCTCGAGCACCCGCTCCAGGTGCAGCGGCGTCAGGGTCAGTGAGACGAGGCTCACGATGCGCGTGCCGCGAGGGATCCGGCGGGCCCGCGAGGCCCGCCTGGCCCGGCCGATCAGGACACCCCCCGACCCGGTTGAGGGGTTCTCGAGCTTGCCCCGTTCGCGGACCACGGCCATGATCCGGCGGCCGATGGCGGCCTGGTCGTCCCCGCCCTCCTCGCGGAGCTGGCGGAAGCTGACCGAGTCGACCTGGAGGCGCTCGCAGTCCACGACCAGCTCTCCCGGCCGGGCAGGGAGGCCCGGATCGAGTCGGAGCGCGGCCTGGGGCAGGACCCCCGGCGGCTCCAGGACGCGGTCCACGCCGAGACCGGCGAAGGCGGCTGCGGCTCTGGTCACAATGCCTGTGGCGGACTCACGGAGCAGGCGTTAGGAGAACGCCCCGCTCACCCCTTGACGCGCAGGCCGACGGGGGGAGCGATCGAGCGGCAGAACTCGACCACCGCCGGACGGATCTCCATCAGGTCGCGATAGCCGAAGGCGACGCACTGCTCGAAGGGAGGCCGGCGCGCGACCGCGGAGGGCGGCGCGGCGTCGGCGTCGTAGAGGAGGAGCACCGGCCGGCCGCGACCGCTCAACCAGCCGGCCTCGAAGCCGACACCGGTGGACCGGCCCGACGCCTCCAGGCAGCCGGCGTCCGCCTCCAGCAGCTCGCGGCGCATCATCTCCGCGATCAGCTCCGGCCGGTCGTCGCCGGTGCGGTATTCCGGGTCGGCCACCCGCTCGCAGAGGACGTCGGCACCGGCGTCGATCAGCGCCCGATGCGCCAGCTGGACCGCTTCCAGCGCGCGCGGGCCCAGCTCCCCGCTCACCGGCCGGCCCAGGTAGACCTTCATCGCCGGCGGCGGGAGCGGTGCAGGCCCAGGCTCATCAGCACCAGCCCGAGCAGAGGGTCGAGCGGCAGCAGCGCCGCGCCGAGGATCGCAGCCAGCCAGCCTGTCCGTGCGGCTCGGGTCAAGGGCATCCCCGGATTATCCGGCATCGGCTTCCTCGTCGAGGGCATCCCCCGGCTCGGCCGCCGCGGGGTCGCCCTTCTTGCGCCGGGCGGGCCGTTCGGCGGAGAGGGGACGGACGTCGAGGCCCTGGCGCATCAGGTGGATGCTCTCCAGGGTCGAGAGGCGCTCGACCAGCCACCCGACCCGGTAATGGACCGCAAACCAGGTCTCGCCCGCAGGGGGATGGCGATGGCGCCGGCGCCAGCGGCCGACCGCCTCCTTGAAGGTCGGCGCGAATCCTTCCATGGGGAACGGAATGCCATTCTAGGTCGAGCGTGGCAAGGTTGACAGGCTGGCAGGCGTTGGGTTATCAGGCACCGCTGCCTATAATCGGACTCCAGAGTGCGCCTGAGCGAAATCATGTCGCTGGCGGACCGGCTCGCGGGATGCGAGCAGACGCCGGCCGATTCCCAGGTCTATCTCGACGGAGACGTGCGGCGGGTGCTCTTCGGGATCGACATCGACGTGGGAGAGCTGCTGCTGGCCAGGATGATCGGCGTGGATGGAGTGATCGCGCACCATCCCATCGGATCACGCGCGCGCCTCGACTTTCCCCAGGTCATCGAAGGCCACGAGGAGCAGATGGTGTCAGCCGGGATCCCGCAGCCGATCGCCCACGACGCCATGCTTGCCCGCAAACGTCCGATCGAGCGAGCCCTGCACTCAGCAAACTACGACCGGGTGGTCGACGCCGCGCGCCTGCTCCGAATGCCGCTGATGAACATCCACCTGGCCGCCGACCTGATCGGCCGCCGGGTCTTCATGGACTTCGTCGCGCGCCGGGTCACGACCACCACTCCTGTGGGAGAGCTGCTTGAGGGGCTGCGGTCGATTCCCGAGATGCGGGCGTCGCTGGTTCAACCGGAGCTGTGGCTCGGCTCATCCGACAACCCAGTCGGCCGCTGGGTGGTGCAGATGGCCGCGGGCAGCAACGGAGGCGCGCCCGTCTTCCGCACCTATTACGAACACGGCATCACTACCATCATCGCCATGCACATCGATCGCGAGGATCTGCGCCAGCTCGAGGCGGACGCCCGCGAGGGCGTAAACCTGATCGTGACCGGGCACATGCCCAGCGACGCCATCGGACTCAACCGGGTCATCGACGCGCTCGAGGAGCGCGGCCTCGAAGTCGTGGCCGGATCCGGCCTGATCAAGCTCTAGGAGGAAAGGTTGGATTCGACATCGCGGGCCTATAGCAACGAGACCGAACGCCGCAGCAACCTCCGACGCCTCGACGATCTGCTCGAGGCGCTGGAACGGTTGAACCTGGCCGACGCGCACGAGCTACCCCAGCCGGTCCGCGAGCGGCTGGTCCAGGAGGGGATCGAGATCGAGCCGGGTGTCAGCTTCAGCCGCCTGATCGAGCTGGTCTGGGCGCAGCAGGAGAAGTACCTGATCGACGTCAAGGCCGACCGGCGCAAGGGCGGCCGGCGGGCGGGCGATGCCCTGATCCCGTCCCATCGCGTCCTGGACGCCTTCCTTTTGGGACGGCTGACCATGGCCCAGCGACGGCGCCGGCGCCCGCTCAGCGGCTAGGCTACCGCTGCGACACCCCCACCCTACCCTCCCCCGTCAAGGGGGAGGAAATGTCAGGCGGCCTTGAACTTGCGCAGCTCCTTCTCCAGCTGCTGGATCCGGAACTGGAGCTGGTTGATGAAGCGCTCGCGGCCCAGCAGCTTGGCGTTGATCGAGACCGTGGTCTGCAGCTGGCCCTTGACCTTGTCGCCCCGGCGCACGTTGCGGATGGCGACCGCGGCCTGTTCCGCGAAGCCGCGCAGCTGCTCGACCTGAGCCGAGGGCAGCTGATCGGCGGTCCGCCGGTAGACCTGGAGCACGCCCGCGACCTCGTCCACGGTTTCCAGGTCGGAGCGGCTCAGGAGCTCGTCGGCGGAGGCCACGGGGATGGGCTGGGTCACGCAGGCGACCGAGATCACGCTCACCAGTCCGGCCTCTTCCACCACCCCCGCGAGGACCGCCGGGAGCATGTCCCGGGTCCGCGAAACCCAGGGCTTGCGGGTGCGCAGCACGTCCATGGCCGCGGGCGCGCCCCAGGCGATGCGCTGGGCCAGGACCGCCTCGGGAATGCCCCGGGAGGCGGCGACTTCCAGCTCCTGGCTGCGCGGGTCGCGCAGGGCGAGCAGGGCCGCCGTGCCGCCGGCCAGCTCCAGGGCTGAGGCCATCACGAACTCGAGGACCTGTTCCAGGTCTCCCGCCGTCCACAGCTCCTTGGCCTTCTGCACCAGGGTGGTCAGATGATCCTCGCGCTGCTTGAGAAGGTGGACCAGGCGGGCGTTGGTCAGGGCCCGGGCGGCGTCGCTGGCCACCCGCGCCAGGCTGCGCAGGTCATGCTCGTCGAAGGGATCGTTGGCGGAGCGGGCCAGGGTCAGGACCCCGAGCCCCTCGCTGCCGCTGAGCAGGGGAACGGCGATGAAAGACCGCGGCAGGTAGGCCGGGTCCGAAGCCTTGAAGCGGGTGTCGGAGCGGCTGTCGCGGACCAGCACGGCCTCGCGATGCGAGAGGGCCCAGCCCGCGATCCCCTCCCCGATCTTGAAGCGGGACATCTCGCCCACGGCGATGGGGCTGTTGCGCGCGGCCTCGATCTTCAGCTCGTCCTGGACCTCGTCCACCAGGGCCAGCGTGCCGCGCTCGAAGCGCACCAGCTCCGAGGCTGCGTCGAGGACCCCGTCCAGCGCACTGCGCCATTCCACCGAGGCCGAGAGACGCTGGGCGGCCTTGATCGTGGCCTGGGAGCCGCGCAGCGACTGCTCGGCCTCCTCCAGCTGGGCCCGGGCGACCTCCCAGCGCGCGGCCAGTGAGTCGTACTCCAGCTGGAGCCGGGTGCGGGCCGCCTCCAGCGGCGCCAGCCGGGCGGCCTCCTCCTCCAGACGCGCCTTCACGGCGCGGAGCTCGGCGACCTCCTCGACCAGGCCGTCGAGCCTCCCCTTGGAGTCGTCCTCGGCGATCCGGAGGGAGGCGATCTCGGCGTCGCGCCCGGCGATCGTCGCATGCAGGGCGGCCACCTGTTCGCTCAGGCGCTCGCGCTCGGAGGCGGCATCGTCGCGGCTGCGGGCGACCTCGTTGAGGCGGGCCTGCAGGTCGTCACGTTGTCCCAGCAGGGCGGTCCTCTCCGACTCCAGCCCGGCCTGGCGATCCGCACGTCCCTCGAGCTCCTGGAGCCGGGCGCCCAGCTGCGTGGCGCGGGCCCGATGGCTGGCGATCTCGGCCTCCAGGCTGGCGACGCGCTTGCGCGCCTGGGTCAGCTCCGCCTCGCCGGCCTGGGCGGCTTTATGAGTTCGGTCGAGGACCCGGGACTGCTCCCGGTGCGCCTTGAGCAGGTCGGCCAGCTCGTGGCGCAGGCCGGCCTGGGCGGACCGGGACTCGTGCAGCTCGACCTCGAGCAGCATGCTGTCCTGGCGCGGAATCTGGCGCCGCTCGACCGCGGGTTCGCCGCGCGGGGGGGTGGACTGCGAGGGCGCCTCGGCGTCCTGCGACCGATCCCGGCGAGATGGAAAGGGCCAGAACCGACCGGGCAACCGGCTACTCCTGGGCGGCGCGGACGCCGTGCTCGCGGCGATCGAGAGGCGGCGCGCCTTCGATCACCTGGAGACCGCCCTGGCCGAAGGTCTGCATCGGGAAGTCCTCGGCGTTGGCCTTGAGCCGGGGCATGAGCTTGGGCACCACGCCGGTCCAGCGGAAGGCGCCCAGCACGTTGCCTTCGGCGTCGATACCGGTCTGGTCGAAGCGGCAGATGTCCTGGACCTGGATCGAGTTGCCCTCCAGGCCGGTGATCTCGGAGATGTGGGTGATGACGCGGCGGCCGTCGCGCAGCCGGGCCTGCTGAACCAGCAGCGTGATGCCGCCCACGATCTGCTCCCGGATGGCCTGGAAAGGCAGGTCCGAGCCGCCCATGATCACCATGGTCTCGATCCGGTTCAGCGCGTCCTTGGGACTGTTGGCGTGCACCGTGGTCATGCTGCCGTCGTGGCCCGTGTTCATCGCCTGGAGCATGTCCAGGGTCTCGGCCGCGCGGCATTCGCCGACCACGATCCGGTCGGGGCGCATCCGCAGGGCGTTGACGACCAGGTCCCTGATCGAGACCAGGCCACGCCCCTCGACGTTGGCGCTGCGGGCTTCGAGCGAGACCAGGTTGCGCTGGCGCAGCTGCAGCTCGGCGGTGTCCTCCACCGTCACCACCCGCTCGCTGTCGGGGATGAAGTTGGAGAGCACGTTCAGGGTGGTGGTCTTGCCCGAGCCGGTGCCGCCGCTGACCACCATGCTGATGCGGGAGCGGACGCAGGCCCGGATGAAGGCCGCCATCTCCTGGTTGAGGGTGCCGAAGCTGACCAGGTCGTCGACGCGGTAGGGAGAGCGGGAGAACTTGCGGATGGTGACGCTCGAACCCTGGACCGCCAGCGGAGGGATGACGATGTTGACCCGCGATCCGTCCTGGAGGCGGGCGTCGACCATGGGCGAGGACTCGTCCACGCGGCGTCCGATCCGGGCCACGATCCGGTCGATCACCCGGCGCAGCTGGACCTCGTTCTCGAACTGCAGCTCGGACTGGGCGATCCGGCCCCGGCGCTCGATGAAGATCGTCTTGGGTCCGTTGACCATGATCTCGGTGACCTGCGGGTCGTCGAGCAGGTTCTCGAGCGGGCCCAGCCCCAGGACGTCGTGGCCGATCAGTGAGGACAGCTCTTCACGGTCGACCTTGGGCAGCTTGAGCTTGGCTTCCTCGCAGTACTCGTCGACCAGCTGGGCTATCAGGCGCAAGACGTCGGCACTGTTGTAGCGATCGCCCTCGGTGCCGATGGAGGCGATCAGGCGCTCGTGGATCGTGTGCTTGATCTTGTCGACGTTGGGGATGCGCGCGGCGAGCGCCTGAGGCTTGACCAGCAGGCTGCCCAGCGCGGGGGCGTTCCCGGAGCCGCCGGAGTCCTGCGGCTTCTCGGGGTCGCGTCCG